>Ga0182235_100004_pt1 | contig 209703 bp, 225 predicted proteins | sample hydfratesGB_TM_B_FD_132460 | JGI IMG/M metagenome (GOLD analysis project Ga0182235, IMG submission 132460) | Subsurface microbial communities from deep shales in Ohio, USA - hydraulic fracturing test GB_TM_B | ecosystem: Environmental > Aquatic > Deep subsurface > Shale gas/oil reservoir >... | reverse complement strand
GGGAGCCTCGAGTTCACCACGGGCTTTTTCGACAGCAGCAAGAACCTGGTCTTTCTTGCAACTTACAATAGCGTCAGACAATTCTTTGTATAATTCTTCTTTTGTCGTTGTTACAACCTCCTTAAAAAGTTCTATAGTGAAACTATAGAAAAAACACAATCAGCGATGGATATTGGCATGTGAATACCCACCTGCCAACTCCATCAACTGCTTAATATCTATATATATTTTACGTTTTAAAGTTTAGAAATTCGATACCCAAGTCCTTGCCTGCCAGATTGCCAGGAAGGCAATAATTAATACAACAGCTGGCCATACATAATCGGCAGCTGGTACATAGGCATTTGCAAAATATGCATCATAAGCTTCCATTGCAGCTTCTGTTTGAACCATTATTTAGCCTCCTTAAATTGCATTCATACATGCCTCAGATAGCCTGGCTTTTCCATCTTCAGTGATTACATACTTGTGTAGAAGGAAACCCTTCTTGTAAACACCTTCATCATCGACTTTGAGATCGACTTCCTTGATGAAACTTACAGCTGCGAGTTCAATCAGGTCCATATTTAACGTGTCACGAGAAAACTCGCCCTGAAAACCATAGTCCTTCATAGTCTGTTCTATGACTTCATAGTTCCAGTACTCTTTGCCATCCTGCATAATTTCCATCATTCTGATCTTTCTTGGTAAGTTTGACATTCTTGATTCCTCCTCATGCCCTAAGTGTTTCGAGTTCCAGACTCTCTTCGGAGAACATTATGAAACTACCAACGATACAGAGAGCACCACCAACCAGCACAGTCCACTGTGGCACATCACCGAAGAACAGTATGGTGGAAATCACAGCAAACATACCGTAAAGGTTTGCAATACCCTGACCGCGTCCTACACCAATCAGTGGGAAGGATTTATACCAGGATACATAGCAGAAACCGAAAGTAACTCCTGCAAATGCAAACATAAGCATTGTTAGCGGTTCAAATGCCTGGATAGCATATGAAAATACGTTATATCCAGCAAGATACAGCAGAGGCAATGCAACAATCACCCATATTCCAAGTTCAGCAATGAACCTCAAATGGAGACCAACATCGGCACTGGAAACATCCAGTCCCTTATCTGCAATAGCACCTTCAATACCCCATCCAGTTGCAGCCATAAGTCCACCGAGATATCCCATCCAGCCTATACTTCCGCTCTGGAGTTCAGTAATCATACCACCACCAAAGATGGTAACACTACCAGCGATGATAACAATAATACCCATTGCTGCTCTCTTACTGATTTTCTCACCATGCCATGCATTGGCAAGTCCTGCACCAACAACAGGGTAAAGCAAAGCAGCAACCGCTGCGAAAGCTCCTCCGCCAAATCCCATGGCAATGTAGGAACCAAGAATTGCAACAGGACCACCAAACAGAGATGCAAACAGGAACCATCTTGAACATGGTTTGAAAGCCTTTGCAGTTCTTACCATCTCACCATAGTTACCCAGTACACCATTCCATACAAGAAGTGCAATTACAACTGTCACAGCATTTATCGCGGTAATCAATATTGCCGTAACAACAAGTGCCATAGAGTCACCACTTGTAGCTGCGATATCTGCATACATTGTATCAAAAGGATTCAAATCCCATACGACGGTACCTGGTATATACCAGAGACCCCAAAGTACAGCACAGAAAAGTGCCCACATATATCCAAAGCGGATACGTCTTCCATGTTCTGCTTGTCTTAATGCTTGTAGATCTACCAAACAATCTCCTCCAGTTCATTTACAATTATTTATAGTTGATATAGCAAATATATATAGATATTAGAGAGGTTATAAATTTGTGGGTGTATCAAACAATACACCCACACACATCAACGGAATTATTCCATTGCTGCCTTACATTTGGTGACTGCGTCAGCTGCGTTCTCGGCGTAGATGTCTGCACCAATCTTGTTTGCCCAATCCTGGGTAACAGGTGCTCCACCGACCATTGTCTTGACGCCGTCACGTAAACCAGCCTCCTTGAGCTGTTCTTCTACCTGAGTCTGAAGGACCATGGTGGTGGTCATCAGGGCAGAGGAACCAAGGATATCTGGTTTATTTTCTTTTACAGCGTTGACGTAGTCAGCGATTGGCACATCTCTTCCGAGATTGATTACATTGAAACCAGCGATCTTGAGCATGGTTGCAACGATGTCCTTACCGATGGTATGAATGTCACCTTCGATGGTACCGATTGCGATTGTACCCTTGTTTTCGGATTTTGTGCTAAGTTTCTCAAGTTCGGGAGTGAGAACTTCAACACCTGCACTCATTGCTTCGGATGCAGCAATGACGTGTGGAAGGAAAAGAGTACCCTGCTCGAACTGATCACCGATTTCGTTCATTCCGGCAGTGAAGCCTTCCTGAATGAGTGCAACCGGATCAAGTCCTGCAGAGATACATTCTTCTGCAACTTCTACAACTGCATCTTCATCAAAATCCATAACTGCAGCTTTTCCTCTTTCTTGTAACTCTTCCTGTGTAGCCATTTTTATTCTCCTAAAAATTTAAATTGAAATTAAATTACATTGCGTTCCTGACATCTTCGTCTGCCCTGTCCATGACAGCTTTCATGTCTTTCATAAGGTCAGCATCGATTGGTGTAACTTCGTGGTTCTTCATGATGTCAACGACCTTTTCATGAGCAACGGTTGCAAGGTCCTTGGAACCTGCTGCTTCCCAGTCACCGAACATGTCCCTGTTAATGAGTTTTGGATCGGAGACTCTGTCGATGTAGTTTCTGGTCTGCTTGTGTGCAAGGAAATTCTTGCCGATTCCTACCTTCTGGATGGATTCTACACCAAGGGTCAGTTCGTCAACAGGAATTCCACGCATTGCGGACTTGGTCATCTCTATCATATCGTTGTCGAATACGAGCTGCTCAAGGGAGAAGGTCATACCAAGTTCAAGCATACCTGCACCATAGAGGGTGTTACATCCGGCAAATGCAGGAAGCAGGGTAGTCATTGTCTTCTCGTGACCTGCCTGGCCATCAGGAATCTTGGCATCAGCCTAGGTACCTGCAACAAAGGACGGGAGACCATAGAACTGTGCAAGTTTACCGACTGCCGCACTGATTAGACCAAGTTCAGGTGCACCAACTGGAGCAGTACCCCTCTTCAGGTCGAAGGTTGTGGTGGAACTACCATACCATACTGAAGTACCTGGTACAGTGATCTGTGCAAGTACGATACCTGCAAGGACCTCTGCATTGTGTGTAACGAGGGTACCAGCACGGAATACTGGAGATGAACCGCCGGACATAGCCATACTCAGGACATTTACAGGGATACCAAAGCGTGCACCCTTGATGATGACCTGACATGCGTTGTTGCTGAGTTCAAGTGGACTGGTTGGACAGAGAAGCATGGAGAATATTGGTTTCTTACGGGCTTCTTCTTCGTCTCCACCATAGTAAGCATGGACCATGTCCCTGTAATACTCGACACTTTCGCCTACAGGATCAATGTGGTGGTAGTGCTTGGAGGTGTTGGTCAATGGTGTGAATGTTTCGTGAACATCCTGCGCACCCTTGCCTGCCCAATCTCGGGCAGATACTGCGAGGGAGTAGTAGTCAATGTTGTCTGCCCAGTCACAAAGTTTGGCAGTGTCTGCTACATCTTGCTCAACAGAATCGACAGTCTTGTACTTGCCTGGTGCTTCATAGTTGCACATCTTGACACCAGTACCGAAGCAGGTCCAGTTGACCTTACCTTTGTGTTCCTGAACTGTGTTGTTTTTCTTGTCACGTCCCCAAAGAGTGAACCTTGAGGGAGCGTCCATAAGAGCTCTGTTTACAAGATATTCAGGGATTTTTACTACCTGAGATTTTTCGTCGACTTCACAGCCGGCTTCCTTGAAGATCTGTCTTGCTTCAGCATCAGAAACCTGGACACCCGGGTTCTGGAAGACTTCCATTGTTGCGGAATGGATCATCCTTAAATCCTCTTCAGAGAAGAGGTTAAGTTCAACGCCATTAAGAGGGCGTGCACCTGGATAGTAGTGTTCTTTCATTTCCTTTCACTCCTATATTTATTCATATTTCACGGTTTGGTGGATAACCACCAGCACAGGTTTAACATCGGACCAGGAGATGGGTGATCCGCATCCCATGCAATTTTTTAGCCAACAAATTACGGGAAGGAAAACCAACCCTTATTCATTGGCAAACTTACAACCTCCGTAAATAAACATAACAAACTTTGCCGAATATCCGTCAAATTTGTAGTGCTGTAAGTTCCATCTCCATTACTAGCTGTCATAATCTGATTTTTAATACGCCCATATATATTTGTCGGTAAAAGGCAGACCAGGGAGGTACCAGTAGTTATCACAAAAAGGAAAGATCAACATACATCCACCGATTAATGAGATAGGAATCAACTAAAAATCAATTATATTTGTCATTGGACCAATATCCTCAATGTAGAATCATCAAAGATAATGGACACCGTTTATATCAAATCAATTTTGCAACAAAATTACATAACAAAAACAAGGCAATTTGCTCCAAACCCCCCAATAACACACAAGTATTATTCAACATATTAATATTGATTATACAGACATTGTTATTTCTAAATATGAATATAGAGTAACAATAGGAATAACAGAATTATGAATGGCACAAACGGAAATTATAAATAAGAAGAAAAGCGCGCTCCACACGCGCCCGCTAAAAGAGAGAGATCAGATTGTTTTGATATCAATGTCTATGTAATGAATTGCATCCACCGGACAAATTGCAACACATCGATGGCAGGAAGTCCCAAGGCATTTTTCACTATCATAATGCACATATTTCTTACCGCCTTCTTCCAGCGCTATAATAGCATCTTCAGGACATTCCTCTTCACACTTACGGCAAAGAATGCAATCCGGAGCCTCCTCTTCTATTACGATACCCAGATTTCTCACAACTTCAAGGCCTTCTTTGCCTACTTCATCAATATCCTTTATGACCCTCTTTTCAATTACAGGATCTTTATAAGGCTCAGGTAATGTTGGAAGACCATACATTTCAAGCATCTGATTGTATGTTTCAATGGGCATTCCCTGTGTCCAGTAGGAAAGTTCACAAACATAGAAGTTCGAGAATGTTTGGCTTTCTGCCATCATCAAATGGTCGGCCTTTATTTTGTTGGCTACTTCCTTAACATCCTCAAGACGACCTACATCAAATACAAGTTCCCTTGCAAGGGAGATAGAAGTGTTACCAAATTGCACGATTGATTTGGCGAAGTTTGGGCAAGACCCCAATGTTCTGGCTTTCTCCGCATCAATATATGCACCTGTTGCACCGGACATATACATATAATCGAGGTCTTCATAGGCAAGACCTGCTTCAACAAGTAAAGTCAGGTGTGCAGCACGTATAGCACCGATAGCTTTGCCTGCTTCTTCGATATCCTTGTCATAAATTTCCACACCTTCAGCCAGGATAATTTTACCGTTGGGCAGATTTGGAAGTTTCTCGATTAATCCAGTATCCAGGGCAACCGAAATTGTCGCAATTACACCCGTACCGGTAATACCTTTTGCAATCAGGTCACTGGCTTCTTTTATGTCACCGGTGGCCGGGTCAATCAGGTGGGCTTTACGGGGAGACATATCCTCATCCAAAATCGTAATTCTCCAATAATCACCCTCAGGATTTACATCGGATATTGCACCGGGACTTGCAAGCATACCACAGGATATACCCTGCCCCTCAATTGCAGGACCTGCAGCTGCACTGCCAGTAATAATCTTTTCCCCTACTTTAAGTGCCATTTCGGCATTTGTACCATAATCCGTCACAAGAGAAGGTTTTTCCTGTTCATAGAAATCGGTCTTAATCATCATTGCCAGTGCATCGGCACCAATTTCATGTTTGATTGCGGGAGGGACTATGATTTCGCAATTTGGAAGGGGAATCACACCATCAAATATCTCAGAAGCATCGAAAACCCGGGCATCACGCACCACATTTTCGACACCAAGCTTTTTTTGTTTGTTTTTACCTGCATACGCCAGGTCGCGGATCTCAATGTTCTGGAAAATTGAAAGCTGTATAGGATTTCCACATATAGCAATACGTCTGATATCTGCCGGGTCAACATCAAGTCTTTCGATTATTTTCTTTACCGTATCCATCATTATTTCATGTGAAATATCAGGACCTACCTGAATAGAAAAATCCAGATGATCCATCACATTTCCGCCCGGCAGAGGATGGCGCATTGTAATAGCAGTCTTTAAAACATCCTTCGTATCAAGATCAATCAATTGTGCCCGAAAACCACTTGTTCCCAAATCTAGAGCAATACCATACATTTTATACACCTCTATTAATACAGAAAGTAATGCATAAAGAAGATAAAATTCAAAGGTATATAAGGTTTTGTGAAGTAATCACAAAACCACACTGTTACATAATAATTAAATTGCTATACGCTGTAAATCAGCTTTTGTTCTCAAAATCAAATCCCAGCAGGAATGTACCACTCCCACGTTCGTTTTTCTCACATATCCTTTCTTTAAGATATTCATCAGTAGGAGGTGAGGGGGAAGCCAGAATTGCATCACTAACGCCTTCAATACAGCCTACAGGTTCACATTCTTTGGGTGGGAGGACAACTACAAGCGGTTCCTTGCTGCTATTGGCATCCATAAGGACCTCTTTGTCATAAATGATAATATTTCCTATTACAAGAGAATCGGCACACTTTTCCACTTCTTTAATCCTTTCGGCATCCTCAGTGTCTTCACCCACTTTTTTATCTTTATGCTTTAAGATTACATTTGGGCCAGAGGGCCATTCATAGTCCATATCCGTAAGGAAAGCCACAAGTACATCCATATCAAGTACTTTTTTTACGCCCTGATTATCTCCTCTGCCCAGACCCATTAAAGTCATCTGGTCAGCCTTTTCCTCCATTTTCCTTATGGTTTCCCTGTCATCTGAAGAAAGTAGTGTTGTAGCACCTACACCTTTTACCTGACCCAGTTTTTCAAGAACCTGTTCAATTATTTTATCTCTGTCCAATTTGTATCCCTCATAAAAGAATGATTAAGTCATTTTAATGAACTGCTAATAATCTCTTTCTTTTGGATATTTAAGGATGTCGAATTATTCCCGGAGAAAAACTATAGTTAGGAACATAATCATAGTGGTTTTGTGACATGTGTGCATAACTGTTATATAAGACCACCAAACATAATTATCAGAGAGAAGCACCAATCATAACAGGAGTTAAAATATGACAGAAGTTACTGTAAACTCAAGAATCTGTGGTTATAAGCATAAAATTAATGCAGAAAAAGAAGGAAAAAAAGTTAAAGTCGATATTACCAGTGACTGCAAAAAAATACAGGCAATGTCAAAGATGGAAGTACCCAGAATGGAAATTTTTGACATACGGGACAACTACATCACCAAAAAGGCACAGGAAGCACACACATGTCCGACCTGTATCGTACCCAGTGGAGCAATTCATGCCTGCCATCTTGAATCAGGATTCATTTCCAAAACACTGGCAAAAGAATCAGGTAGTGTCAGTATCGATTTTGATGAAGAAATTGATGATTAACCCAGTAAATACATTAATCGCCCAATAAAGGAGACATAAGAAAGAATGACAATAATACCAGTTGCACCGGTTGGAAGAGTTATCAGAGAAGCAGGTGCAGAGAGAATTAGTGAAAGTGCAAGTGAGGAGCTTGCCAGGATACTGGAAGAATATGGCATGAAAATATCGACTGAAGCCATTGCTCTTGCCAGGCATGCAGGAAGGAAAACTGTTAAAGAAGTAGATATAAAAATGGCAGTTGATATTGCACGCAAGACACGTGACTAAGTTTAAACTGCAAGACCCATAACACCAATTCCTATCAGTGTGGATATGGTTACTATAAAACCGGCAATCATGACCCCTGCCAGAATGGCAATAAGAGAGTGTCTGAATTTGATTCCAAAAACAAAAGCTGCTGCACAACCGGTCCATGCACCGGTAATCGGAAGCGGGATGGCCACAAACATAACCAGTGCCATGGTTCCGTATTTTTCAAACCTCTTCGAATGGTTACGGTGGGTGCGTGCAAAAAGCCACCCAAAAAACCTGTCTAAAATATAAAAACGCCTGAGCCGGGATGAAACCGGCTCAAGAAACAATAAAAGAGGCACCACTGGAAGCATATTACCAAAAACAGCCAGAAAATATGCTTCCAGGGGAGACATATTGTATAAACCTATAGCTATTGGGATTGCACCCCTGAGCTCGGTTACCGGCAAAGCAGCCATTACTATGGTAGCAAGCCAGGAAGGAACAGAACCCAGTAAACCGATAAGATGGCCACCAAAAAGCATTCAATAACCTTATTCCTCACCTTCAATGGAGAGATGGGCAAGTAAAGCATCCAGCTGGATGCGCTCGTCAGCCCCCTCAGTTATCCTGAAATCGATTTCACCCAGCACATCAACAATTGAGACAAGTTTCCGGGCAGGCATGTCAAGATCAAAGAGAGACCTGTAAACCTGACCTACAACATCTTCCCCCGACAAACCTCTTAAAACCATTAAATCTTCAAGCTTTTTGCGAGATGAAATAAAGTTGCCTCCAAGAGCACTTTCCAAAAGGGCCCTTATTTCTTCAGGATGGGCCGTGGCAGTAATCCGATAAATACTGTCCGCATGGATACTGGAATCAAACATTGAAGCAGCCTGAACGGCATTTATTGCTTTGCGCATATCCCCTTCTGCAACATATTTGATGGCTTCAATACCATCATCTGCAATATCCAGACCTTCCTTTTCTGCTATATACCGACAACGTTTGCCTATTGCATCATCGGAAAGAGGACGGAACCTGTAAACAGCACATCTGGATTGGATTGGCTCAATGATCTTGGAAGAATAATTACATGAAAGAATAAATCTGCAATTGTTCGTATAGCGTTCCATGGTACGTCTCAATGCAGACTGCGCATCAGGTGTGAGAGCATCTGCCTCATCAAGAAAGATTATCTTAAAATCCGCTCCACCTATTGGAGAAGTTTTTGCAAAATTCTTTATTTTGTTCCTGACCACATCAATACCACGCTCATCCGAGGCATTCAGTTCAGTGAAATTTTCCCGCCAATCATCCCCAAAAAGTTCTCTGGCAATCGATACGGCAGTAGCTGTTTTTCCTACACCGGGCGGACCTGAAAAAAGCAAGTGTGGAAGATTATTGGTTTTTATGTAGGACCGCAATCTTTCAATTGTATCTGATTGTCCCACCACATCTTCAAGCCTGTAGGGCCTGTATTTTTCAATCCATATTTCTTCTTTCATAGCTATCCTCCAGATACGGGGAGCAAGGGGGGTAAGAATAAGATTTAATTAGAGTTTGAACTACTCCACGCTTACGCATGGAGATTCCTACGAGTTGTTATATCATTCATTGGATGTATTTGGGATACATCAAATGTCAATAACCCTGTTTGTCGTAGATTATGAGCAAAATGCTCATAACCTGTCCAAATGGCATTCTGTGATAGGTAACGTATCATGATATTGATAGCACTGTTTCTATCTCTATCAATTATGTTACCACAATCACATGTCATATCACGTCTATATAATGGCATATCATGTTGTTTTCCGCAAACATAACATGTTTTTGACGTATAACTTTCATCAATTTTAACTACTTGTTTACCTATAAGTTCTGCTTTATAGGTGAGAAATTCGATGAAACGTGATAAATAACCATTATTTTGTGTAGAGCGGTTCAATGATCTTGATTTTGATTTACCCATATTTTTAACGCTAAGTTTGCCTACAATAATTGTATTGGCTTTTGTGTTTTCTAACATTTTTTTGGTGGTTTTGTGTTGCCAATCTTTTATCTGATTGTTCTTCTTACTTACCATAGTACTAATAGTTTTGTTTAATCTATGCCATTTTTTACTGTATTTTTTGCAATGGTCACGTCTTGATTGAACTGCACTGATTTTAGAATCCCAATATAAATCATATCGTGGATTGTTTATTTCAAAAAATTTCCCTTTATCGTTTATCGCAGTAATCGTTTTGGTAATCCCTAAATCAATGGCTTGAAAATGATTATTTTGAACATAAGGCACATTGATTTCAGGTTCATACGTAATAGTAACAAAGAAATATCCATTACCCTTTTTATCTTCATTGAATATTTCGATTTGTTTAATCTTCAAATTTGATATATCATGTTCAATATCAATTATCAAATCTGCATTATTGATTTTATGTGAAAATCTAATTGTATTTCCAACTACTTTGAAACCACTCTGATTATATGTTATTGTAAAAAAGTATTTACGACTTCTAAATTTTGGTGGTCTTGCTTTTTTATCTCCATTTTTGTGAATTCCAAAAAACAATTTATAATTGGCATCTAATTTACGCAAAACCATCTGACATGTTTTAGAATAAAGAATATTTATATCAGGATTTCCTTCTTTAATTTGTGGTAAATCATTCTGCTGTTTTGTATATGAAATGGATTTTTTATCATTTTTCCATGTGTCTTTTCTTTCAGATAATGCAATATTATAAAGATATGTACATGCATTGGATAACTCCCAAAGCATATCTTTTTGTAATTCAGTTGGATGAACTTTGTATTTCTTTGTTAATTGCATTATTTCCCCTGATTATCAACATATCTTTTCAAAACATCCAGCGTAACCTGTCCTGTCGTAGCCAAGAAATATGATCTTGACCAGAATGCATCTTTCCCCAACTTCTCTTTTACTTCTGGAAATTTCCTTCTAATCTCTCTTGATGAAATTGTTTTGATCGCATTGATATATTTGGGTATGTCCAATGTTTGTTTTGATTTGAATATCATATGAAAATGGTCTTTATCGCACTCAATGTTAAGAACATCTACTTCAAAGTTTGCACTTATATTGTATATAGTTTTTTCAAACAATCAACTACGAGAGGATTCACCAAAGCATCTCTTCTATATTTTACACATTGCACAAAATGATATCGCAGTGAATATACAGAATGGCTACCTGTATCCAGTTTGTTGTTCATAGTTACATATATAAGCTTATAACTACAAATAACTTATACAATTATATTATTATAGCACGGCTTTCATCCCCTACCATACGGAAGGGGACTTCCCGCCTGTTGAGTCAAATTTTCGCAAAACATGACAGGGGATGAAGCCAGAAGTGACTTCATCTATAAATCTTTTCATAGGCAAGTTTTCCTGAAAAAGGCAACCTGAACTTTGCACCCCTCCATGCCATAATTACAAGAATAAGGGTCAGGAAGAGGGAAAAGAATCCTGCAAATTCAGCAAGTATCCAGCCTACATAGGGAATCCAGCCAATAAGGTAGATACCTATAGAAAGAGGTAAAAAGGTCAGTATAGACTGCAATGCATGGAATTGTACAAACCTGTTCTCCCTTTCTATGAGAAGGAAGATAAGACCTGTGATCCAGAAACCCACATAGCAAAGCACGGCTTCAACATTTTCATCCAATCCGGTAACTGTTGAATAACCAAGACGACTCATCAAATCACCTCATTTCAATACAGCCCTGTGGGCATTTTTCCACGCACTTACCACAGGATATACATTTTTCCTGATCGATCTCTGCAAGGAATTTGGTTACATGTACTGCATCCACAGGACATGCCTTCTCACAAAGTTTGCAACCAATGCAACCGTTTTCACATACCGCTTTTACAGTCTTTCCTTTGTCATGGGACATGCAAACTACATGTACCTTTTCTGATTCCTTTGCAAATACAAGGATATCGTTGGGACAGGATTCAATACAAAGACCACAGCTTGTACACAAATTCTTGTTAATTTTGGGCAAACGTTCATCACCAATATAGATAGCATCGAATGGACAAGCCCGTACACAGGTTCCACGGCCCATACATCCGTAGTTGCAACCTTTTTCACCTTCAGAAAGCATCATTACGGCTTTACAATCTTCAATACCTTCATAATTGAATCGGTCCACACAGTGCACACCGCCATTGCATCTAACATAAGGGTATTCAGCTTCACCTTCAGAAACTTCCTGACCCAGAATACCTCCTATTTCCTTTGCCACATCAAAACCACCAACCGGGCATCCGGTAAGTGGGGCATTGTCTTCCACCACATGTTCAGCAAAGTCAGCACATCCGGCATAACCACATGCACCACAATTTACGCCTGGCAAAATTTCAGTTACTTCTTCTACAAGAGGGTTTACATCCACTTTGAATTTCTTGGAAGCAACAATCAACATAACACCGATTGCAAGGGCAAGGCCTCCAAGAGTGGCCATGGACTGGATAAGCAGGGTTGGCATGCTCATAAGGGTATCACCTTGAAGTAATTAACAAAAGCCATTGAAAGCATTGCAGCAATCAGGAATGCCTGGGGAAGGCCCCTCATTGCAGAAGGAACTGGCAGGATGGTGGTTTTTTCCCTGATACTTGACATCATCACCATAACGATTGTATAACCCATGCCTGCCGATATACCAAATACAAGACTCTGCAGGAATGAATATTCATTCATAACGTTCAGCAAAACCACACCTAGCACGGCACAGTTAGTGGTAATAAGGGGAAGGTAGATACCAAGCGACCTGTAAAGGGAAGGAATATTTTTCCGCACTACGAATTCTACAAGCTGCACAAGAGCAGCAATTACCACAATGAAACTGATAAGTCTCAAAAACTGAAGATCCAGTGGAATGAGGACGAAGGTATAAATTACATATGAAACAATCGAAGCCATTGTCATTACAAAAATAACAGCGCCGGACATACCTGCTGCACTCTTGGTATCTTTGGTTACACCAAGGAATGAACACAGTCCAAGAAACTGTATTATAAGGAAGTTCTTTATGAAAAGACCTTCCATGAAAATGGCAAATAAAGCTTTTTCTACCATTTTATTCACCTCTTGCAAGTTTTTTTGCACGCCTGTGATTGATAATAGCCATAAGGATACCTATTGTAAGGAAAGCTCCCGGAGGCAATATCATATAAGAAGCTGGAGACATCATTGGAATGCTCACTATCATCTGGCCAAACACTACAATCTGACCTGTACCCAGAAGTTCACGGATACCACCTATTGTAACCAGAGCCAGCAGGAATCCTGCAGAAATTCCCAATGCATCTATCAGGGAATAAAACATGTTATTCTTATTAGCATAAGCCTCTGCACGTCCAATAATTATACAATTTACTACAATCAAGGGAATAAAAACACCCAGTGCTGCGTATAAAGGAGGTGTATAGGCCTCCATAACCATATCCACGATGGACACAAATGTAGCAATAATGAGGATAAATATTGGAAGTCTTACAGTGGATGGAATATAATTTCTCAAAGCAGAAACCATTAGGTTTGCTCCAACCAATACAAAAGCTGTACCAGCAGACATTCCTATCGCATTATCAACCGATGTAGTTACCGCCAGAGCAGGACATAAACCCAGTACAAGGGCAAATATGGGATTGTCTTTTGTAATTCCACGAATGAATTCGTTGAATGCTTTACTCATAAAATCACCTGTTTTACGTTTCTTGCTCCTCTATTTCATCGATCTTTGCGTTTAATCCGTCCACTACAGCCTGGGAGGATATCGTAGCACCGGTTATGGCGTCAATTGAACCGCCGGCACTAGAGATCTGAAGGTCACCTATGGGGAGTTGACGGAACTGGCCCTTAAAATCCTCTTCCGTAATTTTAGAACCAAGACCCGGGGTTTCAGAATGCTTCATTACTTCCATTCCTGTAACTTTATTGAAAGAAGCATCTACCCCACCGGCCAATTGAATCACATCCTGAGCACCGGATTGAGTCGTGAAGAAAGCATAACCTACCACATTACCCGATGAATCCAGTGCTTTGTAATAAAGAATCTTGCGATCTCCGTCTTCATTTACCTCATTACCATACACTGGCTCAAAATCAGAAGCAGAAGGGACTACCTGGGACAGGGCTTCTTTTTTGGCTTCTTTTTCATTTTTCTCAAGCTGCTCCTGCGTAGGTACATAAGTCAGGCCTAGCAGTAGAGCTGCAACCAAACTAACAAGAACCAGCTTTCCTATGATTACTGCAATGTCTTTACGGGACTCAGTCATCAATTTTCACCCCCAGTTTTTCAAGGGGTATTTTATTCATCATTAAGCGGTATTTACGCTGAAGAAAGGATTCTTCCCCGAATGAGCGAGGCAAAGTGTTATTATCAATAAATGATGCTACACAGTTTGCCAGGAATATACCATAGAAAACCGCAAATACATAGTTTGCAAAGTGACCATATATCACAGTCAACAGACCACAGAGAATACCATAAATTATTCTTCCGTTCTTTGTCACGGGAGATGAAGGAGAATCAGTTGCAAGGAATAACACACCAAATATAAATGCACCAGTTACCACATGACCGATCTTATCCCCAATCAACAGGGCAAGCACAAGGGTTGTCAACGCATAAAAAAGCGGGATCTTCCATTCTACATATCTTTTAAAAATCAAATATAATCCGCCAACTAAAGCAATCGGGGATACACCGACAAGCATACCTGCTCCATTTTCCAGAAACAGATCGGATATGCCACCCAATTCGGGGAAAGATACAGGATACATAGCAGACCAGTAAGCCAGTTGCAGGAAAACCCAGGCAGCAAGCACAGGATTGAAAATGTATGAACCTATATCGCCAAAGGCGTGTTTTCCGATAGCCACTGCAAAAAAGGCGCCTACTATCGGAATCCATATAGGAGCTTCACCTGGCACCAGCAGGGCAACCATTAGCCCGATCAATGGGGCATGGCCATTAGCTACTGTAACTTCCTTTTTGAAGGCTTTCTGTATTACCACTTCCGTAACTACCGCCATACCAATTCCTGCAAGAATAAGGGCAAGGGCATATAGTCCGAAAAAGTAAACTGATACAAGACTTACCGGCAGAAGGGTCAAAAATTTAATCCAGGTTATTTTTCTGAATGTAGTGTCTTGCTTGATATGAGGGGGAGCTGATATTGTAAGAGTCATGTTATTCACTTCCGCATGCACATCCTAATTTAAGATTCGATGATTCCTTTTCAAACATATCTTCATATGCTTTTGCAATCGCTTCCTTGGAATATTGCAGCAACTGCATTATGTGTATTTTGCTGGGACAGACCGAGGAACATCTACCACATTCTATACAATTTTCCACATGCATCTGCTTGCATTCATCAAAACGACCCTGATTTGCAAGAGCTGCTATCCTGTTTGGGATCAGGTCGACGGGGCATACATCGACACAACGGGCACAATGGATACATTCCTTTGAAATATCCTTTAGTACTTCATCTTTACCCTGAACTATAATAGAGGTAGTCATTTTGGTAACCGGGACCTCTTCCTCATACTGTGCCACTCCTGTGATTACGCCATTTGAAATCAGTTTCGCAGGTTCACCACTATAACCACCACAGGCTTCGATGACATCTCTGAAAGTAGTACCTATTTTTACCAGTAGATGTTGAGGATTATTCACCTGACCGGATACAGTAACCACCGTTTCTATATATGGCATTCCGGTATTGACCAGGTCATGAATGGCTTTTGTGGATTTCACTCCACATATAGCAACCCCTGCGCTGGCCGGTGTGCAACGGAAAGGTACTTTCCTGCCTGTCACATTATAAGTGAAATATTCAAAAATATTTTTGCCGTATATCTTGTCCTGTGAAACTACGATAATATCAGTATTCTGGTCATTGAAATAATAATCAACCCTTCTTTTACCGATAAGAGGGGACACCATTATAGTTTTACCTTCATAATCCAGCCCATCAAAGGCATCGATTGAATCCTTATCATCATTTCTCAAAACAATGACCCCCCGGCTGGCACCGGCAGCTTTCATCAACAATCGGAGCGAATCAAGCATCTGTGATGCGTATTCCAGAGGAGTTTCATAATTATGACCAACCCATTCCGATGCGGTGGCATTGATCAAGACTGTATCTATATCACAATCCGGAGGATTCAATACCAGGTGAGTGGGAGTACCGTAATTTTCCACGATACCTGCCTCTTTGATAGCCGAGATTAATTGTTCCTTACCGGAATCTTTGAAGGGAGTGAAATCTTCACATTCTGTTTCTTCTATGGGCTGTATAACTACGCTGTTTATCCTGTTGCCGGATGGATGTGAACTTTCCTCAACTGAAACCACTTCCCCGCAGACGCTGGAATGGATTGCAGCACATTTATCAGAAGGACACTCACCGATCTTCTGGCCAACCTTAACAACTTCCCCTTTACTTACAAGAGGTTCACAAATGTCTCCTTTGTGCTGCTTGAGAGGAATAATCATTTTTTCAGGGATTGTTTCCATTACATTAATTTCTGCCATTTGGTACCAGCTCCTTAGAATGCAGGCTCCCTTTCTACCTCAGGTGGCTTTGCCCCGGGTATTGTAATATCTATGGTCTTTGCAGAGAAATTGGTAGGAGGATCTGTTTCTGCGGGATCACTGTCATATCCAAGAGCCGCCCAGTCAATTACAGGCTGCACTTCATGACAGGTCAGGCAATCCGGCCTTTCCTCAAAGTGGACTTGCTGAAGGGTTTCCGAAGCAGAGACCCCATGACAGTCGTCACACATAAGGGGCTCTGCCATTCCGGTTTCAGACCCTGCAATGTTGTGTCCCAGCTTATAGTGAAGATCAACCTGCCTCAGGACAGCATTCGGATAATCCGGTGTACCGTCACTGTCACCATCATAAGCCTGCATTTCTTCAGAAGTTACCGTCCCATCACCATTTGAATCAGCTGCCTTTACCTCAGGTGTCGGTATCGGATCTCCTTTAGAAGCACTAGTATTAGGATTGTTAATGACCTCAGGATCCTGGCCTGCGTCCCACCAGCTGCCTGTCACTACATTGAAAGGAGCAAGTTTTACATCACTGTCATTCTTGCTGTCAGGTACCTTGACCTCACTTTCCTGCACACCATCGGACCAGGCAAGTTGTGGAGTAAAGTTTTCCATTCTGTAAGAATCCACACGTTCGCCCGAAGACCAGTTAAAAGACTTAAGGGGAGTTGTCCCGGGCAATTCACCCCCGGGCAGGGCCGGGATATGACACGACTGGCATTCCAGGAATTCCAGGTGTGCATCTGCAATTGGGCCGTGGGAGATTCCCTCATGACAATCTGCATCCTCACAGCTCTTCATGGTCACCGATTCACCATGCACCGACTCCTCTTGTCCACTGCTAATCTGATTATCTTCGGTTTCCGATTCAGGTATTTCACTACCGGCAATGATGTGCTCCTTTGCAGTGTGACATTCCACACAATTGACTTCAGCGTGAACATCATATTCTTCATAATCCTCTGAAGCCCACATCACAGCAGTTGTCGGTACATCCTTTGCATGGCAACTGTCTATACAGGAGGTTTTGGCAGGAGCTGCGTTCACAGCATCATGGAAAGCTACAAGCATTGGCAGAGGTGTTACCACATCCAGAGTATAAGTGGCCACATGTATGGGATCCTGCTGGACCACAGGAATGGCGTCTTCCATAGCAGCATCGTTAGCAGCGGAGAAATTACCTGATTCAAAAGCCATTGCTCTCTTTTCAGCATCATATAAGCCATATTGTTCATGGCAGCTCATACAATCGATATCAACACCATATTCTTCCAGTTCACCCCCGCCCGGATGATAGCGACCATATTCTTTGACCCACTGTGTTTCTCCCTGTACATCAACATTATAATTGGTTAGGGGTTCCCACTGGGCGATGTCCCTCTGTACATGAGAGGATTCGGCAACTTCTTCATACACACCCATATGACAGCCACCACAACTTGAGTTTGTCCATTCACCATCTGTCATATAGTGCTGTGCAAGAAGATCGTTTCCACTGTATCCCAAATACAGGTTTATCCCTGCTAATACAAGGATGATAAATGAAATCGCAACGAGACTTGCTTTTAAATTTGCCATAAAGATCACACATTATAATTTTGCAACTTCTTCAGATACTGGTCATAATACCAATCGAGCCATTCAGGCAACAATATATTCCTTCTATATAACCTGCTTTCATATTAGGCATCCGCCATTGTGGCGAGTATATAGCCATAAAGCAGGAATGATGACATAATCATGATTCGTTATTATTAAGGCAGAACTGACCAATTGAATATATTTATAGATTTCGAATTAAGCTTAAGATAAAACACCTCATTTCCCTTCGCATGAACCCGAAATACCTGTTAATTCTTACATTAATAATCATTATAACTGCTGGGTTTGCATACGTGCAATCCACCTCAGAAGATAATTCTGAAGAATACCGTACATATAGCCAGACAAGAATGCTGATGGACACAGATGTCACAATAACTGTTGTGGATAACAGTGAAGTACATGCATACAAGAGCATTGAAGATGCTTTCATGAAAATGGAAAGAGCATCCAATTTGCTTGATTCCTATAACAGCAGCAGTGAGATTTACAGACTCAACGAGCACAAGGAAATCCAAAATGCCAGTGATGATTTAATATACGTAATTGAACGCGGAATTTATTATTCACAGATCAGCGACGGGGCATTTGACATAACTGTAAAGCCTGTACTGGACCTGTGGGCAAGCAAATTCGGACCCAATAAACCTAATATTCCCCCTACAGAAAAAGAGATAAACAACACCCTTTCCCTCGTAAATTCCTCGAATATTACCATAAATGACAACACAATAATTATTGGAAAGAATATGGGAATCGTTCTTGGAGGAATTGCCAAGGGATATGCTGTAGACAGAGCAATAGTGAGCCTGCAGGAAAACGGAATTGACAACGGATTTGTCAATGCCGGCGGAGACGGACGATATATAGGAGAAAAACCCGATGGACAGGAGTGGTCTATCGGGCTTCAGGACCCCGATAAGAAAGGAAAACCAATAACAATAATCAATGCCCGCAATGTAGCTGTTGCGACCAGCGGCAACTACGAACGCTACTACAACAAATCCGCCAGCGTATCACACATCGCAGATCCCCGCACAGGCTACCCGGCTTCACACCTGATCAGTGCAACTATTATAGCTCCTACAGCCATGGAGGCAGATGCACTTGCAACTACTGTTTTTGTGATGAAAGAAGAAAAGGGGCTTGAAATGATAGAAAAACTGGAAGGTGTGGAATGCCTCCTTATAAATAGTGAAAAAGAGATTAGCAGGTCAAGCGGATTTGCTAAATACGAACAACTTAAAGATTGAACTGCCGGAGGGTTTCATATACAGGCCCTTCTGGAGTCAATATACTTTTTTTTAGCCTGAAATTGTCAACCGTAAATTTCCCGAATTCGACATCCTCCATTTCCTTAACTGTACTGGTAAACTGGTTCATATTGGAGCGAGGAATGTGTCTTATTCGTGCAATGGTTGCATGAGCGGTAAATTCACGCGAATCGGGTTCAAAACCTTCTTTTTCAAGGTAGTATTCAACCTGCTTATGCAAAGGGTCAAAATTACCTTCGGTACCAAGCCATAATACACGCGGTTTTCTGACATTGGGGAACACCCCTGCCCCTTTTATAAGGCATTGGAAAGGCTCACAAGAAATATTTTCAAGTGATTGTTCTATATCTGCAATTTTGCCTTCATCAACTTCGCCCAGGAATTTCAAGGTAACATGGACAAGTTCCGCAGGGACAATTTTCATTTTTCCCAGTTCCCTGAAATTTTCCTGCACCTCTTTTACTATGTGCGTAAAATCCACCGGGAACTCCACAGCAACAAATGTTCTTACCAAACCAAATCACCATAGTCAAATTAATGGTATTCTTTAATAGAATAACGACACAGGATACTAAACCTTATTTTATTATATAGACAAAAATTAATAGTAGCAAAAATATAATCTAAATAAAAGAAAACGGGGATGAAATGGACACCGCTGACATACTTGTAAAATCCGCACTTGAAACTGCAACACAAATTAAAGCCTCTGCAATAATAGTATCAGGAGAAGTTGACAGGAATTTATTTTGTTGTGACATACCCGTCTACTTTGCTGCAAACCCATCGAGAAGTGCCGTTGAAAGCCTGATACCTCTTGACGAAGAAGAAGGAAGGTTAAAACAAATTGTCAACCAGATCCAGAGAGATGCCGCGGTTTCCATAGAAGATGTAGAAAATGCAGCAGCTATTGAAGAGGCAATCGGGAATATCAAAAAAGGAAAGGTTGTAGGACTGGTAATTACAGATGATTCAGGTGCTGTAATTGTCCACAATATTTCAGGGAATCCACTCTTAAAAACCCTGGAAAAATTTGAACAGAGAGTCTCCCCTGAAGTAATAAGAGCAGTTCTTAAAATTGCCCTGGAAATTGCTTCCACAGGCAGGGAAGGCAGCCCAGTAGGTACAGCTTTTATAATCGGTGATCTTGAAGAAGTGATGCAGCGCTCCCACCAGATGATCCTTAACCCTTATTCAGGCCATCCTGAAGATGAAAGGAATATCTTAAAGAAAAACAACCGGGAATCCATTAAAGAATTTGCTCTGCTTGATGGGGTATTTATAGTATCTAAAGAAGGAATAGTGCATGCCGCAGGTCGTTATCTGGATGTTGATGCAAAGGACATAGGGATAAATAAGGGATTGGGAGGCAGGCATGTATCAGCAGCTGCTATAACCAGGGACACCGTGGCAGTTGCAATAACTGTCTCAGAAAGTGGTGGCACAATCCGGATGTTCATGGACGGCAAGGAAATGGCTTTTATAGAATGCAGCGACAGGGCCATTCGCAAACACTGATCAAACCTTAAATCTCAGGAGTGCGGCAATTCCACCAAGCGCTTCCAGTTTTTGACCTGGTTCAAACTCTGTACTGAAAACCACAAGCTTACCCTGGGAATATTCTACATTCCTTATGAAAGAATCAATTCCTCCACCTTCGCCTTTTTCCCGTTCATGCAGCAGGAATTCATCGGAAATGAGAAGCGTTTCAATTGCACCGTAATTGTTGGCCCGTTTAACTTCCTCCACTCCATAAACAACCTTGCCGTCCATAGCTATTTCCTTTAGCAGGGAATCCATGAGGGATGCTTCCCGTGCTATACGGGATTGTTCCATAATCCTGTCAACCGCCCCTCTGCGCAGCACTTCCTGAAAACCAGATGTGCCTATCGAGGAAGTATCCTCCACGATAATCCCTGCTGCAAGCTCAGGCTCATTTGCTTCAACATATTTGAGAAAATCATCCTTGGTAAAGCCGGGTCCTGCAACCACGACAGACTGAGAATCTGAAACTACATATTTGAGCTTGTTAAGAATCTCATTGAAAAAGACTTCTCTTAAAGTGCCTTCCCCTTTACCCGAAGACTGGCAGATGTGGGCATAGGATTCCACACCATAATGGCGCACAAGCCCGATGTCGGCATCCCCCTCCTCGACTGCAACAATTATTACTCCCGGTTTTTTTGAGGATGCCTCTGCCTCATTGATCCTTTCAATCTGGTCTTTTTTCCAGCGCTTTATTATGGAAATATCAACGCCGTCCTCGACATTCAGGGTATGATAAGAACCGGCATCCATTCCGTGCTCAATGGGACCATGGATCCTGAGACGGTTGGAAAATTTATGGAATTCCAGGTTTTCGACCCTGATCCCAAGTCGCACAGTCTTCTTCTCAGTCTTTTCAGGGCGGATCTTATCATTTGCAGAATCAGATTTGCGTTTGGTCAAGGCGAATACAAGGTCTCCTTTCTCGATTATGTACTTAAGGTGCCAGAGGTCATCCAGTGTCTCCGGTACGACGGTGATCTCCCCTTCATTTCCTTTCAGGTTTTTTTTGGTAACTCTCATACAATCACGATTCACTCTTTGATATCTGATTCACCCGGAGGCAGTACGTTGGCGATCTTGTCAGGGGATGCTATCTGTTTTACAAAATGCACATCCTTTATACGGTCCACATATATACGATAGATCTTCTTTGCTATATCGTTCTGGTTGAATTTGCCGGGTGTCAGTTCAACAACATGTTCACCCCTGGACCTCACAGAAGCCACGGGACCTCCGATTACCCGGGTCTCAGGTTTGAGTTCCAGACCCACCGCAGCCCTGACTGGTACATCCCTGTAATAATTTCGCTCACCCCGGATAATAAAGGAGCCTTTCTTAAGGTACTCCCCGGCTTCCGGTGTCTTTGTGACCTGTTCGGGATAGATCCAGTAGCAATCCCCGCTAAACTGTCCTCCCTTCCAGATACTTGAGAATGAAACCACGAATTCGGATGCTTCCTGCAAAGTTGTGTCGGGAATGTCCTTTCCCCCTGTCTTGACAACCGTAATCGGGGCTCCTGGTGCCTGAGTATGGAATACGATATCCCGTTTTTCCATGTACTTCTTTACAAGTTCCTCATTGGTTGTGGCATCCCTGCCACCTACCACAAGGAAACCATCTGAAGAATAGAACCAGCGGAAACGTTCATACCAGTGTTTCTTATGCACTACCTTGAAATGCTTTTTAGGTGCAGCTTTTTTCTTTTGCATTGCCTTTTTCGTATCTTCGATTGCAGCAAGGGCCCCTTTACGCTTCTTTTCCAGTTTCTTGGCTTTCTCATAATAGCGCATGGCATTCTGGGGAACTGTCAGCCGTACATCAATATTCACCTTCTTGCCGTCAAGGTCCAGCAGTACAAGACCCTGTGAACCATCGATATTTATTATCTTTTTAGCCGCAGGCAGTCCATCCTTTGCATCCGAGATAATTGACTGGATTTCCTTCCAGGAATAATCTTTTTCACGGGCATCAAGCAGGGTTTGCAGTAATAGCTCTATGTCCTGATAGTGTTCATATATCTTCTCAGCAATGGAGGTATTTTTCTCTATATCCGTCTCAAATTTCTTGATGGCACTCTCTTGTTGTTTGAGCCTGCGCTGGAATACGTCTTCTGTTTTTTCTTTCACAGAGGCTTCCTTTTTTTGTTCCAGGGATTTTGCAGCTCTTTTGCCAAAGAAATCATCCAGTGCCTTATTGAATGAATCATAGTAATTCTTTTCAAAGGCTGTGTATTTTTCAAGATCAAAGGGTACTACATCAAAGGTTTCTTTTGAACCCGGTTTGCTGACAGTACAGGGTTTTAACTGCCCTTTTTCCAGAGGGGAGAAAAGGACACCCATTGCTTCAATCAATTTAGAGGCGACCTGCGGATTAACTTCCGAAGCAGGAAGGGTTTTGTCGATACCACTTCGCAGACAGACTTCTTCTGAGAGGATGCCTCCCAGATTAAAACGCGTTGCCAGGGTTCGTACTACATCAGAATCGGAATGTGAAAACACTTCACACAATTGGTCCTCATTCACATCAAGAGGTGTCAACTGCGCTTCAGGGTACTGATAGATCTCACCACTCCTGATACGCCTGCCCTTAAAAGTAACAGGGTTCATAGGCAGAATGATTTTTCTATCGCAGTCAAGCAATATTATATTGCCCTGTCCAAATATCTCTATGACAAGAACGGTCTCATCGTCCCCTCTTTTTATACCAATCTCAATAATACGGTCAAAATCATATTGCCTGAAATAAGTTATACGCCCTCCCATTATATGTTTACGTAAAAGCATAGGAAAAGATTGCGGATTTTTAGGGCTGGGAGGAATATATTCACTAAGGTGCAATCTGCTTCCGGCCTCAATTAAAAGATTGGCCTTACCTTTCTTAAAAATATAGAGGTGGATACGCAGCAGGTTCTCACCGGGCTGATAAATCTTGCCGATCTTGGAATCGACCAGGGAATCCTCCCCTGTACCAAGTTCCGTTGCCAGTGCTGCCACATCCGCACTTGTCATCTCTTCTTTCATAAACTGTACTAATTGAGGAAGGGGCTATAAAGTTTTGTGCAATAGATTAATATCCCCGATAAAAATTAGAGATGGAGAAAGATGAACACATCAACAAAACGCTATCTCAAATCAAGGTTCCATGATTATTACAGGGAAGCAAAGATACATGTTCCCCATTCCCTGACCAAACGTGAATGGGGATTCATATCGTATGATTCCATGCCTGAAACCATGATGTACAGGCATAAGGCATTCGGTACGGGAGGAGAACTCAGAGACTATCTTGTATCAATGCAACCGGCCCATGTGTATCACTCGGTTGCCTTTTATGATTATCCCGATGCACCCACAATGAAAGAGAAAAAATGGAAGGGCGCAGACCTTATTTTTGATCTGGATGCTGATCACTTGCAGGATGCACCTACTTCCTATGCAGCAATGCTGGAAATGGTAAAGAAAGAATCATTGAGACTGCTGGATTTTCTGGTAGATGATTTTGGTTTTGACGAAGATTATATAAAAGCCGTCTTTTCCGGTGGAAGGGGGTACCACTTCCATATAACTGACCCTCATATATGGAATCTGGAAAGTTCCCAGAGAAGGGAAATTGTGGATTACGTGGGAGGAAAGGGGATTAAATCTGAATATTTCTACCAGAAAGAATTCATGATCGGAGACCATGGAACCGGCACACGAACCTTCAACGATCGAACGGAGATACTTTCCAAGTATGTCATCAAAAATCCCGATACAGGATGGGGAAAAAGACTTGCTGAGTATATTGCCTCATATCTTGAAGAAGAAGGACAAAAGGAAGAAAAAGAACGTTTTGCGGATATAAAGCACATAAAAGGATTCGGCAAAAAAACACAGCAACAGATGAACCGGATATCCAAAGACAGTAAAGCCCTGGAAGACATACGCAGAGGAAGACTGGATTTTGGGAAAATCAGGGATTTCAAAGCCATAATGGCCCAATTTTTTGATAATACAATCGACCAGCATCGTGTCACGCTGGCGGGATCGGCACAGGTGGACGAACCGGTCACCGCAGATATAAAGAGATTGATACGATTACCGGGTTCCCTGCATGGCGGCTCCGGAATGAAGGTAATTCCATTAAGTCTGGAAGACATAGAGGATTTCAAACCACTTCAGGATGCTGTTGCTTTTTCGGACAGGCCGGTAACGTTAAAAGTCATAAAACCTTTTGAAGTACAAATGATGGATCTGGATATCCGGGTTGAAGAAGGAGTACAGGAACTTCCCGAATATGCAGCAGTGTATTTAATGTGCAGAGGGGTTGCCGAATATGGATCGTACTGAACTAAAGAGTATTCTCCGTCAGGAAAACAGCTCGTCTTTAAATTCCCTTCCCTACAATTTTTATGAAAAGGTTGATGAATATATAAAGGAATTGGAAGAGGAAATCAAAAAGATCAACAATCCGCGATCAGTTGAATCAAAGATTTTAGAAGACGAAATGCAAAGTGCCCTCAATGATGTGGAAACGATCTTTATCAGGAGAATCCGAAAAATAACATCCAGAGCAACTTCAAATGCATTTTCCAATATCTCATCCAGACAGGATCTCGACAAACTCCTGGAATCCGAACGCAAAGTTTTTGAGGCCACCCTTTCAGCAATCCAGATTGCAAGATCCGAATTGCTCGAACCTATCATGAACCCCCAGGATAGACAGGACAAGGGATTTGCGAAAGAAAGTATAATATCTGATGAAGCAGATGAAGAAGAGGAAATCGGGACCATCTCGCAGGAACTCCCTGCAGAGGAAGAAACGGGCAAAAACAATATAAGTAAGGAATACTTTGTTGTCCGAATATTGAAAGACCTTCCTACCATAAAAGCGATGGATAATCTCAATTATACACTTGCAGCAGAAGACGTTGTGGTTTTGCCTTCCATGAATGCTCAGGGACTGGTAAAACGCGGTGCTGCATATCCAATAAATCAGGAATGAAAATCAACATTAAAGGTGTGAAGATAATGAAGATCCCAAAAAGGTTCAGAACATACTGCCCTTACTGCAAAACCCATACAGAACATGTTGCTGAAAAGGTTAAAAAAGGCAGGGAATCAATGACCACACGTATCAGAAGGCAGAAGAAAAGGCATACTGGTATAGGAAACAGTGGGAAGTTCTCCAAGGTCCCAAGTGGTGACAAACCAACAAAAAGAATTGCCCTGCGATACCGTTGCAGCAAGTGCAACAAGGCACATCAGAGACCCTGCTTCCGTGCAAAGAAATTCGATTTCAAGGAGTGAGCATAAATGGCCGAACCAAACAGCAGATTTTTGAAAGTAAAATGCAATGATTGCTCCAATGAGCAGGTTATTTTTGGCAGTGCAAGCCAGAAAGTAAACTGTCTTGTATGCGGCAGGACCCTTGCAGAACCAACTGGTGGAAAATCTACAATTACAACACATATACTGGAAGTACTCGAATAAGGGATATTAATGGACAACAACAAATGGCCTGAAGTCGGTGATTTCGTAGTCTGTGCGGTAAAAAATGTCACTGACTTTGGCGCCTACACGACTCTTGAGGAATACGACGGAAAAGAAGGATTCATCCATATATCTGAGATTAAGGCAGGATGGGTCAAATATGTCAGGGATCACGTCAGGGAAGGACAGAAAATTGTCTGCAAGGTCCTGAGAGTAGATACCTCACGTCGCCATATTGATCTTTCCCTCAAGGATGTAAATGAGCATCAGAAAAGGGCAAAGATCCAGGAATGGAAGAACGAACAGAAGGCTGAAAAATGGCTACAGTTCGTCGCAGAAGACGCAAGACTCGACAAACAGCAACTTCAGGAAGTAGAAGATGCTTTTGACACAGAATTCGGAAGCAAATATTCTGCCTTTGAAGAAGCTGCCATGCGCGGGGAAGCTGCCTTCAGCAACCTCAAGATCGATAAAAAAGTTGTTGAAATCATTATCAAACTCGCACAGGATAATATCAAACTGCCGTTTGTGGAGATTGCCGGACATATAGACCTTACAAGTTCTGCACCGAACGGGATCGAGATCATCAAGGAGGCCTTACGGGCCGCCAATGAAGTGAAGATGGAAGATGTCCGTCTGGATATAACATATACCGGTGCACCCAGATATCGTATCAGGGTGATAGCTCCCGATTATAAGATTGCAGAATCTGTCCTGAAAGAATCTGCAGAAAAAGCCATCGAAAAAATAGAATATCTTGGCGGAGAAGGTGCCTTCCACAGGCATGCGGAAACTGCCAAGGCGTGATAACGATTGGGTAAAAAGATTTTAAAATGCATTTCCTGCGGGGAATACACCCTGCAGGAAACGTGCCCCAAATGCGGGGGAAGGACCATCAAACCTTCACCTGCACGCTATTCTCCCCGTGACCCATACGGGAAATATCGCAGATTGAGCAAAAGGAATTGATTCCCATGCAGAATACAAAAATCGTGCGTCAAAATACTGAGATTGAAATTCAGGATTCTACCCTGCTTGTCGGCCTGCCGGGTGTGGGACATGTAGGCAAACTTGTTGTTGATCATCTCATCGAACAATTCGAAGCAGAAAAACTTCTGGAAATATACTCCACCTCTTTCCCGCCCCAGGTACTTGTGGATGAAAATAGTACTGTGAGGCTTGTAAGTAATGCATTCTATACATTTCAGGTAAATGGCAAGGATATTCTGCTGCTTGCAGGAGACCAGCAGAGTACAAGTTCAGAAGGGCATTACGAACTGTGTGACCTGTACCTGGATATTGCCGAAGAGTATGGAGTTTCCAGAATATTTACCCTCGGAGGATTCCCAACGGGACAGCTGGATCATGTTGATGAAGTCCTGGGTGCCGTTAATCAGGAAGACCTTACAGAAAGTCTTAAAGAGCATGGAGTCACCTTCAAGGAAAAAGAGCCCAACGGCGGAATTGTTGGAGCTTCGGGACTCCTCCTTGGCCTGAGCAAATTCAGGGATATTAATGCTGCATGCCTTATGGGATACACATCCGGATATCTCGTTGACCCGAAAAGTGCCCAGTCACTGCTTGCTGTGCTGAGCAGTATACTTGATATCGAGGTTGATATCAGTGAACTTGAGGAACGTGCTAAAGAGATGGAGAAAATCGTGGCCAACCTTGTAGAAGCAAAACAGCAGCAACAACAGCAACAGATGCTTCCTGAAACACCAACGGACGAGGATCTGGGCTATATCGGATAAACATGTTGATCAATGCCGACCTGCACCTGCATTCCAAATATTCCATGGCCTGTTCCCAAAAGATGGAACTGCCTGTAATGGCCCGGGAAGCCGCTAAAAAAGGAATCAATCTTGTGGCAACAGGAGATTGCATACATCCCAGATGGCTTTGTGAGATCAAGGAATATGCACAGGATGACGAGACGGTCGCCATTGATGATACTTCTTTTATTCTTACAACTGAGATAGAGGACAAAAACAGGGTACACCATCTGCTGCTGGTTCCCTCCATATCCAAAGCAGAAGAACTGGCGGAAAAGGTGGCCGGATACGGGGATCTCGCCGTTGACGGCAGGCCAACGCTGAAACTGGACGGAGGCCAGATTGCAGAGATTGCAACCGATGTCGGAGCCCTCATCGGCCCTTGTCATGCGTTTACCCCCTGGACTGCCATGTATGCCTACCATGACAGCCTGGAAAGTTGCTACGGGGATATGACTGATAATATTGCCTTCCTGGAGTTGGGGTTGAGTGCTGACAGTGATTATGCAGACAGGATAGAAGAACTGCAGGACCTGACATTCCTTTCAAATTCGGATGCCCATTCCCCCTGGTCCAACAAACTGGCCCGGGAATTCAACCGCCTGGAGGTGCCGGATGTCTCCTTTGAAGGTGTGGAAAAGGCAATCCTGAGGAAAGAGGGGTATGGCTGTGCGCTCAATGTGGGTTTCTTCCCGCAGGAAGGCAAGTACAATGAATCAGCCTGTATCAAGTGTTACCGGCATTACCCAATGGAAGAAGCAATGAACCTGGACTGGAATTGCCGGGTTTGTGGTGGCCAGATAAAGAAAGGCGTGGCCGACCGGGTAAACGAACTGGCCAACTATGACACCCCGAAACACCCTTCCCACCGTCCGGATTACCTGCACCTGATACCCCTAGCAGAGATCATAATGATGGCCCTGGGACATGCAAGCATCAATACAAAGGGTGTGAACGGGGCCTGGAAGGCTCTTGTGGAGCGTTTCGGCAGTGAGACCGCAGTGCTGCTGGAGGCCGACATCCCACAGCTGGATTTCGTGGACCCCCGGATTGTGAGAAGTATCGAAGCCTTCAGGAATGAGGACGTAATCCTGCACCCCGGCGGAGGGGGCAAATACGGCTGGATCGAGCTGCCCGACAATTTGAAAACAAGCAAAAAATCCGGTTCCCAAAAAACCGACCCCGATGACCCGACACCAGAGGCAAAGAACCAGAAAAGCCTCTTTGATTTCTAATAATTGCGCCCTTCGATACCTTTTTAAGCCATAAACTCCTTCAAAACAAGCACATTGTGCCGGGGTGGCAGAGCGGACTAATCCAACGGCTTACAAAGTTGCCGCGGAGTCCAAACGCGGCAGGCTCGAGACCTGTTTCCCCTAACGGGGTGCTTGGGTTCGAATCCCAACCCCGGCGCTGAAATTACAGTAAAACGTCCTAGTACTTTCACCCAGCTAACTTGGGTATCGATTATGTGCTTTATTAGTCCCAATCTGCATATCCATATGTAGGAGACTTCATTATCATTGAGGGGTTCAACGCAGACGGATCTTATTTTGATGAAGGTTTCACATCAGGTCTTGATGAATATACTTGAATAATTGAGGATTCCATCGACACAACCACAAAGAGCACGGATTACACCTATGACCAGATTGTCCTGACAGATTCCGCTGATTGTACCGGGGAAGCCGGAGTGTTCAAGTATGATCTAGAATCTGGTTTGGATGAGGAATTGACCACTGATGTTTCGGATTACTATCAGGTTTATGCGGAGTTTAGAATTAATGGAGATGTGGAATGATAAGAATGGTTATCTCTTAAAAGAGATATCAATTTGAAGTTTTTATAATTGTATTGATTCTTTAAGAATTAGACTTAATAAAAGCTTCATCAATTGAGTTTCGGGCAGTAAAGTGCAATATCAAGTTTTTGTATGGATTTTTTATACATATTATATTCTTGATTGGTTCTTATTTTAGTTAAATAAAATAAAAAACTATCTTTATCTTTAATATATGAAAGAGCTTCTAATATATTTTTTCTTATAGTTTCATCGCCATTGTTATAATATTGCTCCAATGCTTCTAAAAAATTGTTCTCTTTTATAATTGAAAAAAAATGGATTTCTTCTTCAGATTCAATGTTTTTGATATTTTCAGAAAAAGGTCTTGGTAAACTGACTTCATGTGGATTTATTTTCTTATAATGCTCAAGTGTCCTCAACGGAGTTATCTGAAAATGATCTTTTATTTCCATTACATTTTTTTTCATTTGTAAATAATCAGATGCTTTTTTTACTATACTTATTCTGCGGTCATTAGATAATTTCCTTAAGATATCATCACTTTCCTGGTTTGAAAGTAACAGCAATACATCTAAAGAATAATATACAGTATTGTACGGCCATGTATCCAGGTTTCTCTTTATGATTTTTGAAATTTCATCATCTGTTAAATTCTTTGCCCAATACCAAAAAGGAAGTTTATGGTATATGGAGCTTTGAGTTAAAAATTCATAGCCAGATTGTTCATCAATTGTTAATTGGTGTCGGGATTTATAGAGAGAAAATATCTCTTCAAAATTTGAGCAATATTTATTGCTAGAGTTGTAAAGTTTTAATGTGGTATAATACAATTCTTGTATATCATCTACAGGAGAAGTATCATCAATAATTCTTACAGGTTCAGCATCTTCATCGCTTGATATCCTTTTTGAACTTATTTTTTCAGCCGTTTTCACAGGAACAATTACTATATTTGTATTAGCAATATCTATAATTTTGTCATGAATGCCGATTGCTGTTTCTTGATCTACTTCTTCGTTACTGAAAATAATATTATCTTTTAAAGTTTTTATTTCCTCTAAATATTTAAAGGGTTTGCCATCATCGATTTGCTTTTTTTCTTTTATTGATTTTATAATTTCATCTATTGACTTTCCAGTGTCTCTGTCTGAATATCCTCTTATTAAAAATTCAATTGCATTCCATGAAGAAATTATTGAATCCTTATATCTTCCCTCTTCGATAAGTTCATTTATATATTGGAGTTGATCCTCGTGAATTTTAGTTGGCTCCACTATTATATTATCAAGATAGGTTTTTATATTGTCTGGAAGATAGGCCTCTAATTCATCATCAAAATGTTCTTTTAGAAAGAATTTGAAAAAAGAATGCGTAAATTTAATATAATATCCAATAGTATAATCGTCAAAAGAAGCTCCGAGATGTTGAGATGAATTTCGTTTGTCATGGATTTCTTCCAACAAACTTTTTTCTGGAATTTTAATATCTTTCTGTTCTAGTCTATTGAAACATTCATGGTAATCAATTGTTTTTCCCTTTTTAGTATAAATGCTCAATCCGTTCATATTTTGAATTTTTGCTTTCAGCAATAATTCGATTGATTGGTCAATGTGAAGCAGTGGGAATTTGTTAGAGTGACCATAGACTAAAAAGTAGTGCTCTATTCCATGCACAAATGATTCAATTGATGAGGCCAACAACGGCGTTTTTGTCATATTCCCTACTATGTAACATATTAGATTGTAATAAAGTTTTTGTTTTCAATCTGATATTAAAATTTTCGATAAAATTCACTTGCAGGAATATTTGCGTATTAGTGTGATTTATAATTTGAATTTATGCAATACTTTCACTTCACTTGATACATATTTAATACTTATTATATGAAATCGAACTACTAAATTTAGATTGATGGGAAAATGTTTACTCTGACAAATTGCCCTCATTACAGGAAGGCCACTTATCATGATGTAGTAGTTTAATCCATGGAATTCAAACTCACATTTAATGATGGCATCCAAATGTTGAGTTATATGATAAACAATATGGAAGTAGATGGTACAGTAACTGAAGAAAGAATAGCCAGTTTGGTTTTGCAGGAATTAAGAGGTCATGCATATGATGGGGTTACTGTAAATGAACTTTGTAGGATCCTCAAGGAATGCTTTGGTGTGGTGGCTGTTTATTGTTGTGACTTGATCCAGAGATTAAAGTTGGAAATGGATATGTATTGCCTTGATGGACAGCATTTGTATTTTGTTCAATGCTGAGCAGATTTAAATTCAGCTAGATTATATGAATTTTATAAGGGACTATCGTGTTTTGAAGAAGGATAATACCTCAAAAATATTTTTTTATCAGAATCTTCATAATAGTGAATACGTGCAGCCTGTGAAATTCTTATTCTATAAACTTCTTTTATTTTCTCTTCTCTTATGCTTGTATCATTAGCAGCTTCAAAATGATTCAAAGTCAATAATTTAGCAATTTTAATTAATATTCTCTCTTTCTCCTTTTCCTGGTTCACATCGATAAAATCTTTTTTAAATTTACTATCAAATTCTATTTTATTAAGCGGATGTTTTATCTCCTTTGAACCAAAGCGTTGGCTCTTACATATAAAAAGTGCTAATTTAAATTTATAATCCCAATTATCTAATTTAGTCGGACATATATCCATGTAATTAATTTTAAGGTGCCATTGGGAAGGGTCCTTTATTAAATGATATTCTTTATTAAAATTCTCAGGGGTACAATTGCATTCAATTGAAATTGAGTTTTTGTCTGTCGCTAAATTAATACCGATTACAATGAATGCTTCTCTATCATTGTGTAATATACGATGCAGTAATACAAACCATGATTCATTTATTTGGTCTGATAATTCATAATCCAAATGACTTGTATCGCATTGGCATCTATTTTCGGGAGGTGATTCATAAAAATACGAAGCATTGTATAAAACATCGTAGATTGACTCCAGAAGATAGTTTTTATAGTAAACATCTTTAAACCAAGGTACTTCATTCCAAAAGCAGTTAAAAAATTCCCATGACCACGCTACTTTAATTCCCAATTTATTGATGGTTTCAATATGTTTAAGCAAAGCATGCATAAATAAATCTTGAAACTCTTGGTCATTCCATTCATTATTACTACAAAACAATGAACTTGGATGAAATATAGATACCAAAAGTTTACCTCAATCTTTTTTCGATTGCTTTTTGAACAATAACCCTTTTCTCTTCCGCAGACTGGTCAAAAAATCCTTGAGGCCAATCAACTATACCTCGTTTTTCATCAATATCTACACTTCGGGTTTGAGTGTGCCCATTAATTGAATCAAAGAACAAAATATTTGTATTTGAGTTTATGGATTCATCTTCATATTCAATAATTCTTCTAACAATTCTATTTATCAAATGGTCGCTATGTGTTTCAACTATAATTCTCTTTTTCGAAAGAATCATTGAAATAAAAAAATCGGCCAATTTCATTTGTAATTTGGGGTGTAAGTGTATTTCTGGTTGTTCTAAAATTAAAGTTTGTCTTGGTTTTATTCTTAGGCCTTCTACTAATATAGGCAGTATTTGACTAACTCCAAATCCTACATCTGCTAAAGTTATTTTTGAATCACCATATTGTCCAGATTGTATATACAATCTAATAATTTCTTCTTTTGATTCCAAATTATAACTATCAGAAATATCCATGTACTTTAACCAGCGGTTCACAGCTTTTTCTAGATTATCATTTTCTATTAATTCCCATTCTTCTCTTTGTTCATCAAAATAATAATAAGGGTCTATTTTTCTTTTCCCTTCAAGGGCCAAAATAAATGGGGCATTTTCACCTTTATTTCCAATATTCAAATATTCTTCTTCATAGATATATCTTCTAGAAGGTTCTTTTCTCAGAGGTCCAATATAGACAAAATCACCAAATTCAATTTCCATAATATGTCTCAATGAATAAAGAGGACGATTTAAATGTTGCAAATTTTGTCCTTCTTCTATTTTGACTTCAGGTATCAAATTTGTGTATTCTGGATGTCCGTTTGCATGAAAGTTTTCATAATAAATATATTTGACAAAATGCTTAGAACCAACGTCTGAATTTATTCTATGATTGCGATTGCAATTAGGACAAAAATATTTGTCTATGTGTTCAAAAGAAGATGTTTTTAAATCAATATTAGCGAAAGGTTGCGGACGAGTTTTTTTCCATTTTAATTCATATTCATTATTTTTTTTGTGATTTATGTGTATAGACGTTCCTATTGAAGATTCATTTTTTGAAGAATTTTGAGTGCAAAAATAAAAATTATTAATAATAGGCTCTCTTCTGTTTGTCTTATCATCTAATTTTAGGCCATAACTAACCATCAATGATTTTTTAACATCTTCTCCTTTATTATTTATAAATCTAAAAGCACGTAAAAATCGATGTTGAAGATTTTTTTTGTATCGCTTCGTAATAGAATTATTTAGGGGCTCAATTTCAAAACTTATTTTTACTTCATTTTTTTTATTTTGATTGTATACTATATTTTTAAATGAACCCATGTGAACATACTGTCCATTTAAGACTATTTTTCCATATCTCGATTGGTTTTCAAAAGTTTGTTTTAGGAGCAAAAGACTTTGGATTATTGTTGATTTTCCGCTACTATTTGTACCACATAGTACAGTTAGGGGTTTTAAGTCTATTTTTTGAGAGTTTTGTAAGCCTTTGAAGTTTTCGAGATGAATATTTTTTATCATAAAAATACCCCCTTATCTATTATTTCATACATTTTGAAATGAAAATATACCATTTTGGTTTTAGTGTATATTCCTTCTATAAATTTCTATCTACATTATAAAAATCAGGCACAAAACATTTGCTTTTTGTTGGTTTCTATAGATGTCTCCTTAACTTTTGACTCAATTGGACGCAACCTAAAAGCCTCTTCAAAAGACCTGGCCTCATCGAACTTATTGATTAAACCTTCATAAGGAGGGAACACACCTCCAAAACCAATGACTCTTCTGGATTTAGCTACCATCTCTAGTTTTGTCTCATCCCAAAAAGGGGACACATATTCATTCTTCTTTAATGATGTCAATGGTTCAAATCGCATTGGATATGAGACACAACCTAATTCCAATACATACTTGACCCGGTCCAAAAAAGATTCTGGAGTATCACCTTTGGAGGTATTTTCATCATAGAAATTATACAAATTATAAAACAGAATTTTTCTTTTATTGATTCCATTGGCATGTAGTAGATTGACAGCTTTAGTAATTGCTTCTTTTTCTTCTGGTACATCATAGGCCATTCTAATAGTATCCATTTTTAATTCTGCAATCATGGAAGCTTTTTCTTCATCGACCAATCTTGCATCAAGCCCTTGATTGAAATCGACCTTTAGGCCCATATCTTTAAGATTTGTAATAATCTCTTTCCAATGGGGGGTAGCAAAAAAATTATTATCCCAAAATATCACTTTTTTATGCTCTGGATGAATATATCTTTCAACATCTTTTACTACAGGTCTGAATTTACCTTCCATTTTTGGAACTGCACAAAAAGGACATTTTCTAATGCAGCCTCTTGATGAAAATAGAATGGAACTATTCCAATCTTGCCATTTCGGGACATCTTTTAGGATATCATATGAAGGCATGTAATCTTCTGCTTCTTCATGAAGGCCCAACTGTATATTCACAAAGGGAAATACTTCTTTTATATGGTCTGGTAGTAAAGATGCGTAAATACCTCCAACGTTTATTTTGGCGCCAGGGTACTGATTGTGGTAGTGCTTAATCACTTTGTGCACCGGTTTCCAGGCATATGTAAAAAGAGATGTTACTTCTATTATATCGGGATGAAAATCAAGGTCCTTGTCAATACCTCTAACTAGCTTAACAGAATTCCCATAAGACTTATAGTAAGATGCTAATTTCATTAAACCTAATGGAGGATATTTTGTATAATAATCAGGTTCAACTAATAATATATTCATAGCTACTAGTTAGTACATCCTTGTCATAAAGATTACGGTGAAATGAGAAAAAGGATCTCAATATGATTATTTCTTATGATCCTTTTTAGACTTGAATTCCTTTGAATTTTTTATTAAACGATGCATTAATCCAAGCGTAGAATATATTTCATTCATCACATCCAATTTCTCTTCTTCTGAACAAGAATTAAACCATTCAAAACCTTTTTTTTCATGTTTGGTTGGATTTACTATAATGTCATGAAAAGTATATATTAGAAGACCTAAACGTGCATCTCTAGCGTCATTGCCTTTATCTCCAAGAGTTAAAATACGATTCCCTTTATTTATTCGTACATCTTTCCAACCATATGCTTCTTGGGTCAACTCTTTTATCTCGTCATCATGCCCAACCCGCTCTGCAAGCATTTCTCTTATAGGGTCAGTTATACTAATTTCTGGTATCAATCTTCCCTTTGAATTTGCGCGTTTGATACTCTTCTTTATATCATCTGGAAGACTATCAATTGTTGCATTTAATCGGTCCTTTTTAATTTTGTTTTTTGAGGGACTAGCCTTGGACTTTTGAATTTGTTCTTTTAGTTGTTTCAATGTGTCTGTGTCAGTTTGTATCTTTTTTTCTATATTCTTCTTGAGAGGCCCTAAATCAGGGTCTTTTGGATAATTCTTCACTCTAGTAACTTTTTCATGTGCTTTATTGATTTCATGTTCGGCACTTTTAATATTGCCCTCATTCAGATACTTTTGAGCATTAGAAATATTAGAGGAAGGTACTTTAGATGATTGATAACGATTAAGACTATCAAGTGAACCTATGAATTCAGAAACCTGTTCATATAATTTATCGACAAGTCCACTATTTAGCTCAAACTGGTTTCTTGCAGCGTTTTCAACGATTTCATTTGAAATAACATGAATTTCGCCGAATTGCCATTCATTGTATGACCCTTCATACAAATTTTTCACTAGATTTTCGTTTCCAATTGTGAAACCTTTCTTTTTGAAAAAAATACCCTTATTCGGAGATTTAAGTCCTTTATTTGCTTGTGATGACAATATCCAACCTACGGCAACAAGCTTGTCACCTACAATAAAATCTTTAGTAATGACTTTTTCAAAAAAAGGTTCTGTAGTATAAGGTGGTCTATAAATTGTTTCATCTTCTAATTTGATATTTACTTTTGGAAACGCGACTCCTTTTTGCTGGAGATAATTCTCGATTTTTGAACCTAGTGTAAATTCATTTGGGTTAAATGAAGCAGGAGTAACTTTTTGTAAGTACTCTTTTATATTTTCGGATTCAAATATATCTTTTTGAGGTCTTAAAATCCTTTCTAAACGTATTATTGTAAATTGACCATCTAGATATGAATCATCTCTTCCTAAAGACAATTTTGAAATGTCTGTAGTTGAATTTTCTAGTATTTTTAAAATAGAATTTGTATTGTTTATTTCTTTTCTGATTTTATTGTTATCAATTTCTATTCGATATTTCCCACTGTTTTTTTTCTTTGTAATTATCACTATCTTTTCACAAACTGAAACTCCACTCCAAATTCCGATTCCTCTCCATCCAACATTAAATTCATTTTTGTTAGATATGCCTACATTTAAAGCATTTTCTAATTCGTTTAAGTCCATTCCTGTTCCATCATCTTCTATTACTAAATTCATACCATTTTCAAATGAAACATTAATGTTTTTTGCTTTTGCATCAACGGAATTTTGTACATATTCCCTTACGCAATTTAAATTTCCATCATATAATCCAGAAGTAATTATATTTATTAAATGTGGACCAATTTTGTTTTCATCAAATTTCATTGCATCACCAAATTGTTAAAAAATACTTTAAAGGGCGCTCATTCTTTATTGTTAATGTCTAACTGTCTGTACAGTTCGGCAATCTCTGATTCCAAATGTTTTTCAAGTGTACCAAGTTGAACAGAATTTACTTTGTCATATAGTATTTGAATTCCAGCATTCGCATATTCTTCTGCAATTGCATAAACTTTTTCTTTATCTGCAATAACTTCTACAGAATCAGTTTCACTAATTGCTATCGAATTAAGTATAGTTTCATCTTCTGGTTGTAAGTTTTTTAATAAAAACATACCGTCTTTTTTGATTAATTTTCTTCTTACACCATTTTTGAAACCGACTGACATTGCCATAAAAAATTGTTCTTTTCTCGATTTCTCTTCTAATATATCTATTTCAGAATATAGTTTTTCTTTTTGGTCCTTCTCGACAAATATTCTATCAATTATTCTTCTAGTCATTATATCCCTCTCACTAGTGTCTCTTTTTCGTCAGAGGACATTTTCAAAGAAACATGTGTATTTGCATAATTATTCAATATCTGGCTAATGTTTTCAGAATATTCATCTGGGGTAAATAGCAATATTGTTTGTTTATTTTCGCTAATATTAGCAAGAGCAATTCCAAAATTTTCTCGATGCTTGCTGGAGATCCTTGCAACAGGAGTATCTATTAAAATTGGTGAATCAAAACCAGAGACTTTATGTAAAGCCAAAGTGAAAGCAAGTGCCAAAAGTTCTCTTTCTCCTGCACTTATACTGCCTAAACATTCGTAATCCATGAAATGAATGAGACTTATGCTATAATCATCATTTATTTTCACATCTTTAAAGGTGGTCTTTTTCCATAGTAACTCGAAAAAGATTGCTTTTGTTTCTGCTTCTATTTGTTCTCTAGTATTATTCATTATTTTTTGCTTTGTACTCTTTACAACATCGTATGATTTTTTACAAAAATCAATCTGTGTTTTCAGCTCTTTTGCTTTCTGACCTTTTTCAATTTCTTTATCCAATTCTTCATTTAATCTTTTTTGTTCATCAATGAATCCTTCATAACGTTTTTGCAAGACACCCTTTCGCATAGTTTCGTTTTCTAAAATACCTTTGAACTTAGTTTGCTCTTGATGCCATTCTTTAATTTTTGGTAGATTGTAACCTCCAATTTTTTTGTTAATGTCTTCTAGCTCATTCTCAATCTTTGTAAGATCTCCATCATAAGATTTAATCTGTTCAGAAATAGTAACAAACTTATTCTGGAATCTTTTTAGCTTTTGTTCTATTTGAAATAAGGGAGCTTCCATTATTTGGAGGCCATGAGCTACTTGAGTAGATAATGTTATTTCATTTAATAACTTATTTACACGTGTTTTTGTGTTTTCATTTAGTGGATTTCCACATATTTTGCATATAGAATCTTCAATCGTCCTTAACAGAAGGTCCTTGTCATAAGTTGGTGGCAATTCACCTTTATTCTTTTTCTCTTCAATAACTGCAATCGTTTTTTTAATTGCAGGCCATGTCCTTATAAGGATACCAACTTCAAAAAGCAACTCTTGCTTTTCTTTATAAGCAACTTTGTATAAACTCTTTTTATCAATTTTTTGCTTATCAAGTTCCTTCACTCTTTCCTGTAACTCACTTACATCAGGAACTCCTCTTAGATTCTCGTCACATTTTTGGAGTTGATTTTGTGCTATTTCTATTTGTTGCTTGCATGTATCAATTTCCTTAATTGTATCTTTTATTTTATCAGTAACTTCTTCGTAACTCTTTCGTGTTTCTTCGATTTTTGGACTTTTTTTACCTGCCTCTCTTCTTAATTCACTTAAACAATCATCAAGTTTTGATTCAAGGCGATTTTCCAATAAATCGATCTGAGAAATTTCAAAAATAGCATGACGAATGTTTTGACCAGTAGCTTCCTTGAAATATTGGTCGAGTCTTTCACCATCGAAGAAGAAAAATTCCCTTATATCTTTTGGAACAAAACGGCCAACATAACTAGCAGCTTTTTCATTGAAATGTATCTGTGTATTTCCATCGGAACCAACAATTTTGACATCAAAATTTATATTCGAAGGATCAACATTTTTTCCTAACTCAGGTTTTTTATAAATAGCATTCCGGCTGAAAATTATTGTAATTTCCTCATCAGTTTCAACCCAAACTTCAACTGCTACTTTTAGGTCTTCATCACCATACAATTCTTCAACTGCTTTAAGGTTAAATAGAGGTAACTTTTTGGAATCATTGGAAATATGGGGTTCCTCTCCATATAAACACCAGTTAATAGCATTCAATATATTTGTTTTTCCAGTTCCATTTTCACCAACTATTATATGTAAGTCGTTACTTGAAAATTTTTTAAATAAAATTTCTGTATTAATATGCTGGCGATAGTTTTGAATGGCAACTTTTTCAATTCTCATGCTTTTCCCTCATTTTTGTATACTCACGTATTTTAGATCTGTAAGTATTTTTCCAGTGCCAATGGCCAGGATGTTCAACTTCTTCATACATTAATTCAATCAAAAAATCCGCCACTAATTTGTCATTTGCTTCTTCTCTGATAGTGCCTAATATGTTTTCATTCACTTTGATGTTCGCCATAATGTATCCCCCATGCATTTCACTTTGATAGCATAAATCATTTTCAATGCTTCAGCACTGTTTGTTGCAATGGTTGCAATTTCTTCACATCGTCTTAATTCTTTTTCAAATATTTTCATTTCTATCTCTTTGATGTTGGGTGGCAGATAATCAAAAGTTGGTCTTATGATAATATCATATATTGTAGCTTCTTTTTTACTTGGATATCTTCTAATAACACGTCCAATTCTTTGAATATATTCTCTAGGATTTCCACTACTTGCCATTAAAATAGCTCTCTTTGCTGGAGGTACATCTACTCCTTCATCTAGACATTTCATTGCAATTAATACTTGGTAACTACCATCAGCAAATTTCTCTAAAATATATTCTCTTTCAGATTTTCCGTTATATTCTTTTACTGGACCTGGGTTTTCGTTCATCGTGAATTGATGTGCTATAATTTTTCTCTTTTTGATGATAGATAAAACTGGTATCATTTGTTCTGAAGTACAATATATTATTGTGTGAATTAGATCATCTTGGATTTCGTCCAAAACTTTCTCAAGAACGCTATATTTATTTTTGGCATTTTTTATTATATCGGCCCTTCTAAAAAGCAATGCTTCTAATATTTTATCTTTTTCTGCTTGTTTTTTTTGATTTGCATACTTTACTGCAATAGATTTGCTTTTTTGTATATATTCTTCCAATTCATCATCTTGTAGGGGCACGAACTTTGGTATATATCTATATCTTGTCAAATAAGGTTCGCTCGTTGCTGGATTTATAGTATTTATTGCATCTTCTAAATCTAATTTATAAACGATTTTGTCAAAAAATTCATAGATTTCTTTAGTACCGATTTCATCAAACCATCTTTCAGGTGTAGCACTTAATCCTAACCGCCAATTGTATGCAGGGAGCATTCCCTTTTTGTTGAATGCCGCTCCAATACCATGGACTTCATCAGCGATTAAGAAAAATTCAAGGTTATTTTTATAATCCTCAACAATGGACTTGAAATCTTTTGAAGAAAAGGTGGTATGAGTAGTAATAACGATATTATTGCTATTTTCTGATGTTTTCATAATGGAATCAATATGCATATTCTGCAAAGTATCGACTAATTCACTTTTCCATTTATGATTAGAACTATCAGCTATAATCAATTTGTCATATTCAATACCAAAATTATCTAATTCTCTCTTCCATTGTTGAACTAGATGTTGATATGGGCAAGTTATAATAGTCAAAAAATTAGATTCAATGTTTGTAAGTTTATCCAAGCAGCCTAATGAAGTAAATGTTTTCCCTGTTCCAGTGGCCATTTCAAATATCCCTTTACGACCATTGTTAAACCAGGCGTCAATAGCTTTTTCTTGAGTTTCAAAAAGTTGCACCTTATTTTTCTTTTTACTCCACTTTTCAAGATTTATTTTGTCAAAATCATTGGGTGCAATATCTATCAATTTTGATTTTACTGCTGATGGTAGGTCTACTACATTTAGATTTTTGGATTTATTGTTCCAATACCGTTCAAATTTGCTGACATCTGCATCAACATACTCTTTTTGGTCTTCGTAAATATTCTGGAATACTTTGAATTCTTCAATATTGCCCGTCCATCCCATCGCAGTTTCATTTACTGAACCACTAAATGTAACAATGTTCCCTTCAGAATCTTTAAAGATTCCTACTTTTTGATGAAAAAGACCAACTTGTTGTATTTGATTTGCAATTAAAAGGGAACCATAATCATCTCTAGCAATTGCAACTTTTATATCGATTTTATGATTTGCTAACATCCATCCTAAAGCAAAAACATGATCTTTTACAAATTCATTTTCTAAATCTTCGAGTTCCAATAGCATTTTTTCTTGAATTACTTGTTCGGGAGATTTTATTGCTTGCTCAATTATATATATGTCCGCTTGATTAATTTTTGGCGAAACGATTATTCTCATCTTACCATCGTTTCTTATTAAACCTGTAACACCTCTGGCAGATATGGCCAAGCTAGTTGAAGAAAAAAATCCAGCAAGTCTATTGTATTCAATAGATTTTTCTAATACAGGAATATAAAAATCATTTAGTAGATCATCATCATCTGATGAATAAGCTCGTTTTAAATTTAGAGACCTTAACCCCAGTTTAACACCCATTATACCCAATCATTTAGTTTTTAATAATAAATAATTTTAAAGTTTTTATATGTTTCGAAATTATCGAGATGAGATTAATTTAAAATAATTTTGACGGCACTTCTTTTTTCGGATATGATTTGTAACTCAAAATTTGTCTCTTTATTGAAATCTTCGAATATATTTAATAATTGTTTGATATCAACCTATGGAGCAATAGTTAAATATAATTCATGTTATCTTTTTTAGCATAAGTTTAAGTTAAGCAAAGTGAAAAATAGATGTTAGGCACCGAAGTGTGAGTTTGTGGCTCGCTACGGGCACTTGTTATGAACTAAATTTTATGGGTTTACACGACTAAACAATAAATATATTGTAGGCAGGGCTTAATTACTAATAAAAGGTTTGTGCTTTTTTACTAAAATCCGGCCCCCAACCCGGCGCTCAGACTATTTTTCAATAATTTTATTGACTTTTACCATTTTAACTTCTTAAATTACTAATATAGTGATATCAAGATAAATATTATTAATAAGTTTTTTATTGTAAACTAATACATTCTAGTTGATAAATATGCTTAGAGAAGGAGAGACATACAAAAGAAGCAAGCTCCATGATGAATATGGTGGGAATAGACAAGGCGGAATTGCGAGCTGTAGGAAAAGTGATATGATTTTGCTTTTTACAGGAAATTCTGGTAAAGAACATGGTTATGAAGATGGATGGAAAAGCAATGAAATATTTCACTACACTGGTGAAGGACAAGTTGGAGATATGGAATTTAAACGCGGAAATAAATCTATAAGAGACCATCTAAAAGACGGCAAAGAGATCTATTTATTTGAACAATCAGGAGATGGTTTTGTCAAATGTTTAGGTGAAATGGAATATAATTGTCACCAAATACGAGAAGGAATTGATCGAAATAATCATAAAAGAAATATAATTGTTTTTGAACTCCACAAAAAACCTACTAAAAAATAATGCCAAACTCCACAACAGGAGTACGGCATCCAAATCATCCATCTTCACTCAAGCACATTATCCGTCTGCAATTCAAAGGAATCCTGCACACCATTCACATCCACGGTGTAATTACCCTTCTCCAGACCGTAGACATCAAGGGGTACGTTGATCTCGAAGGGCACAAGGGCCTGGGTGCATATGGCATCCTTAGGGCGCTTTGTAGGAATATGGACATTGAATGTGTTGCCTGTTTTTGCAGTTGTGATATTGGCCTCATCGATCACGGTGCAACCATCCTTAAAGTTACCGGTGGCATGGACACTGACCTGGACCGGGAAGGATTCCATCACCATTATGTCTATGTTATCCACATCGGCGGTGCCGTAGATATACTCGGTGTCATCGCCATCTGCAGGGACAACCGGTTCTCCTTCAACTTCCAGTGTCAGGCTGAAAGTGTCTTCCTCACCCGTGACGTTTTCCCGGGGACGCTTGTAGATGGCATCAATCTGCTGTTTTCCGTTATCCATAATCCTGAAGGTCCATACACGGAAACCCGGTGCACCCACGACATCCTCATTTTCAGGCGATTCAAACTTATCTTCTACGATTTTGATGCCATCGGAAGTTGTCAGGTTCCACTGGTACCCTGTGGAGGGATTTTCTTCCAGGCGTACTGAGAAATAATCCCCGGTGGAAGCATTCACTGTGCTACTGTCCCACTGGCCGGACAGTTCCGTACCGTTGTTCAACGTGTGGGCATCCACACTTTCATTCACACCTGTACCACCATCGTCCGCACACCCCGGGGAAAGGACAACTGCGGCCACCACAACGATAAAAGCAATCAAAAGCAAACCTGCTCCTGCATGAGTGTTAATCTTCAAGTAACCATCTCCATGTGAATACATGGCATTCACATTATATATTTATTTTTTAAGCTGCAAACCCATTCGAACCTTTATCACTGGGTCCGCAGGGCTTCCACGGGATCGAGTTTCGAGGCTTTGTTGGCAGGATAGAGACCAGCAACCAATCCTATGGCCAGGGCAACCAGGAAACCCACAACAATGAGATAGAATGGGAAAATATAAGGTAAATCCAAAAAGTAACCTACACCATAGGAAGCAGCAATACCCAAAACTGTACCCAGTATGCCACCAATAGCACTCAGAACCACCGATTCTATAAGGAACAGGGTCAGTATATTCGCACGGGCAAAAAACCCAGGGACTTGAGCAAGCCCACTTCCTTTGTCCTTTCAGTCACGCTTACAAGCATAATATTCATAATACCTATCGAGCCCACCACCAGGGCAATCAGTGCTACAGAGGTCAGCAGGGTTGTCAGGGCACTGGAAAGCTGATTCAGGTTATCCAGGATATCCGTCTGGTTGAAGATCGAATAGGGTTTGGCATCCTCGTTATCAATATCCCTGCTGGGTACTCCCACCGAACGGGCAAGGTTTTCATCCACATCATCGGTAACCCTATCCAGGATTTCGAGAGAATCCGCTTTAATGAAAAATCCCCCTATATCATCCCTGTGCTGCATCTGTTGCATGACAGCAAGAGGAATAAAAACACGTCCTGCAGGATCCACTTCAGGAGATACGAAGGAGGCATCCGGGTCCTGTATGATACCCTTTACACGAAACGTCCCTGTACTCATCCCTCCATCCACATTTCTTATACTGATATTTATAAAATTCTTGACAGATAGATTCCGGTCAAACTTATCATAGGCCACATCCGAACCGATTACAGCCACGTTCCTGTCCTGACTGGTCAGAAACTGGCCGTGTTCCATATTTATGTTCCCCACTTTCTCATAATCGGGAAGGACCCCACTGACAGTTGCGGTACGCTCCGCTGATTGGTACTTCAGGGTCGCTGATTGCTGGTTAAGTGGGGAGACAGCAGCAACACCATTGGTATTTTCAACCACATTGAACTGGGAATCTCCGAATACATTGTTTTTCTGGGTGAATATAACGATAAAATTAGTACCCGATGCTCCTATTTCTTCTTCGAAGTACTGCCCGAAACTGGTCCCCATGGATATGTTGGCAATTACAGCGGCCACCCCTATGATAATACCCAGGGTAGTCAGGGCAGAGCGCAATTTCGCACTACCTATGCTGGCAAAAGCTAACTTTACCGCCTCTGAAAGCCTGACCATAAGAGATTACCTGATCATTCCTTAGGATTCCATTTTCTGCGATACATATAGACAGCAACGACCAGCAGGACAAGCCCCAACAGTTACTAACCATCCTTGCTGTATTCGTACTCAACCTCATTGCAGGGGTGTATCCTGCAAGCAGAGCTGCAAAAATGGACCCTGTAGAAAAGCAATAGCAACACATTAAGCATAAGAACAGGGGAAAAGTGTATATACGAGACTTACATAAGGGTGTATAGATGAGCGGGTTTTAATCCCTTTTTTAGTACCCCCACTCCCCAGCCCGCTCATACCACCCCCATTAAGGTAAGCAAGCATTTTAGTATAGTAAATGATAGGGAATGTTAACATATATACTCTTTGCTTCTGAATTTTAAGCATGTTTAAAATTTTCAAGCACAATTATTCCAGGGACTCAAACAGATTCCTTACATAACCTGCCAATTGTATACTTATATCTACAGAAGACATCATAGTATCAGCCTTTACTATACTGCAATCCATATTTTCAAAAGAATTACAAACCTGTGGATCACGGATATCTGTTACAAACACATCCAGAAAGTCATGATAGCACCTTGCAACTTCATTTGAAGAAATACCGTAACCACATGCTTTCATAAGTTTACCAGCAGGACCGCTAACAGGTTCATTCCCGATAATAGGACTGATTGCAACCACATTTTTACTTTTAAGGATTTCAGGCATTCCAGCAAGGGATATGATGGGCCCTATGCTTGTAATCGGATTGCTGGGTCCAATCAGGACATTGCTATCTTCCCGTAGTTTTTCCAGCACAGCAGGGGATATAGAAGCTTCACCGATCCCAACCATCTTAACTTCAAGTACATCGGGTTTGCCCTGATGCTTAATCCAGAAATCCTGGTAATGCATCCAGCCCTGGGGTGTGCGGATGATGGTGGATACCGGATCATCTGACATCGGCAGGATGTTGGCCTTGATACCAAAACTTGAACAAAGGTTTACAATTGCTTCAGTCAGGGTAGCTCCGTTGCGAATCATTTCAGATCTCATGATATGCGTGGCCCGATCCCGGTCCCCAAGCATCATCTTTTCATCATAACCACAATCCTTCATAGCATTGAAAGTGCGGAATGTATCACCTGCAATACCCCACCATTTATCGCGATCTATCATACCGGCAAAAAGGTAGAGTACTGTATCAATATCCGGTGTTACAAGATTACCCGATACCCACAGGTCTTCCGCGGTATTCACGACAACTGTAATTTCTTCTTCGTCCATTGTCCGCATCAGGCCATCAAGGAACTTGGGGGTGCCGGTTCCACCGGAAAATATTATCACGATATTACCTCAATTTACTACCAAAATCACAACAAATCACAACATCATTATAATATGAACGGTTATTTAAAAACATGAAGGTCATGAGGGACCCCGTACACGGTCATGTCGAACTTGACGAACTTGCAGTATCCCTTATGGATACACCCCGCATGCAGCGTCTCAGGAGGATACGCCAGCTAGGACTTTCCAACCTGGTATATCCGGGTGCCAACCATACTCGTTTTGAACATTCACTGGGTGCACATCACCTGGCTACAACCCTTGCGGGAGAAATAGATTCAGTACAACAATCTGAAATCGATGAACTCAGGGTTGCTGCAATGTTGCATGATATAGGACACGGACCCCTTTCCCATGTGACAGAAGGCATCATCAAAAAATACACCCGCAGGGAGCATGAAGATGTAAAACACCTGCTGCGCAAAGGAGATATAGCAGAAGTTTGCAGTGATGCCGGCCTCAACATATCCAGGATCGCAGACCACATCCTGGGCAAAACCTCCCTCGGACAGATTATAAACAGTGAGATTGATGTTGACCGCATGGATTACCTCATTCGTGATGCACATTACACTGGCGTTGCATACGGTCTTGTAGATCATAGCCGCCTGATCCATAAAATGCAATTCTATGAAGATAAACTGGTTGTAACAGAAGGTGGACTCAATGCAGCCGAATCCCTGCTTGTATCACGTTTTTTAATGCATCCTTCGGTATATTTCCATCATGTGACACGCATCTCAGAAACAATGATAACAAGAGGCATCGAATATTTGATAGAGCAGGAGAAACTCGATCCCTCCAGCCTTCAGGATATGGATGATTACCGCCTGTTTGAAACCATGCGCCAGGATGGTGGTTACGCCGGGGAGATGATCAACAGGATTGATGAGAGAAAACTGTACAAACGTGCCCTTTATGTAGGGTTTGATGACGTTGATGAGAAGGTTTTGGGCTATCGCAAATCCATCCAGAGGGTGGAAAAAGAAATAGCAGAAGAGGTGGGAATTGATGAAGAAGAAGTCCTCATAGATATTCCGAAATTGCCCCGTATAGAGGAAATGAAAGCATTGATCAAGGTCAACGGAAAGAAAATGACCCTTGATAAAGCCTCCCATCTTGTAGCAACTCTTGAAAAAGCACACCGTGATAACTGGAAGCTTGGGGTTTATACCCCCAGGGAACACAGGGAGAGTGTGAAGAAAATAGCAACCGATTTTTTCGAGGTTAAAAAACAGACCCGACAATACAAGTTAACGGATATATAAGGCGATATAAGTGGAAGTAATTGAAAAAAAAACTGGGAAAAGGAAACTTTTTCTTAGATGGCGCATTATTGGAGACAGTTTGCTTGTAACACTTACGGGCGGCGATGAGCATATAGGAGCAGTTGCTGTGGGTAATTCTGGTGCGTCCTCGGTCATTACCCTGCCCGGACACAGGGATGATGAAATTGCACACAGACAGGCAGGCCGCATTAACAGGAAAACCGGCAAGGATACTGTTTTCCTTGTGGGGATACATTTCAACAACATACAACCTGATGAGGTCAGGAAAATATGCGATACCGCAGAACTCATGGTTGACGAACTTATAGATATAATTGAGGAATAATATGGAAGTTGTAGTGGGAATCAGTGGGGCCTCCGGGGCACAGTACGGAATCAGGCTACTTGAAATATTTGCAGAAAAGGGAATTTATACACACCTTGTAATAACCTCTGCAGCCAGGCAAATAATAAATATAGAAACAAACTGGAATATCGAAGAGGTGGAAAAACTTGCCTGTGAGGTACACGAGGAAAAAGATTTTACTGCTTCTGTAGCAAGCGGATCGCATCCTTACAATGCTTTGATAATAGCCCCCTGCAGCATGAAAACTGCTGCTTCCATTGCACACGGAATCTCAGATAATCTCCTTACAAGGGCTGCTGATGTCTGCCTCAAGGAAGGCAGGAATGTTATCCTGATGGTGCGGGAGACTCCTTTCAGCCGAATCCATCTGGAAAACCTGCTCAAACTCAAGGAATCCGGCACCCAGGTTTTGCCTGCATGTCCTGCATTCTACAACAAACCGCAATCAATAGACGACTTAATTGATTTCATGGCCGGGCGGGTGCTGGATCTTCTGAATATTGATAATGACGTATATCCCAGGTGGGAAGGAGACAGCAACTGAACTAATTTTCACCCTCTTCTGCGCCCTTCAATAGTTAGATATATCTAGGAGAAGTGCATTTAGGGGGGATGCCCTTATATCATGTGGGATAGTAGGGTAGCCTGGCCGATCCTCGAGCGTTTGGGACGCTTGGACTGCGGTTCAAATCCGCGCTATCCCACCATTATTCTTCATCTAACTACTAATTTTAACGAATATTTTATAAACCAGCCTGACGTGGGAAAAACTATGGCTGCCAAGAAGGTTAGATTGTTTGCCAATGTCAGGGAAAAGGCCGGAACTTCTGAAGTAGAGGTCAACGGCGATACCGTTTCTGAGATATTGGATGAAATAATTGCAAAATACCCGAATCTTGAGGAACTTATATTTGAAGATGGCAAAAAACTCAGAGGATATATAAACATCCTGATCAACGGGGAAAATATCCAGCATCTTGAAGGTACAGACACAGCGATTACAGAAAAAGATGAAGTCGCCATATTCCCCCCGGTTTCCGGTGGATAAATAAAAATGGTGGGACAATCCCATGGAATACCGGGATGTTACCAATCTCTTTTTAATAGGAACCGGTGGATTCCTGGGAGCGGTATGCAGATATGGCACGTTCACCATAATACCCGGTACCCGGGGAACACTGGTTGTGAACGTGGTGGGAAGTTTCCTGCTGGGATTGTTACTGTTCTACTCTGACTATATCGGTTACCTGACCCCACGCATCCGAATGTTTGCAGGCATCGGGTTTTTAGGCGCATTCACCACATTCTCCACATTCATTGTACAGACCGTGCAAATGCAGCCTGTATACGGGTTTGCAAACATGATGATAAATCTGCTACCCGGCTTATTTGCAATCTTTCTTGCAAGAAGCCTGATAATATACATCGGAGGCAGGTGAAATGGATCCGACAGGCTATTTACTTGTTGGCATCGGTGGGTTTATCGGTGCAACACTCAGGTATATAGTCGCGGGAATGACCCCTAAAAGGGGAAATGTACCTACAGGTACACTCACAGTAAACATAATTGGTACAACAATACTCTCATATCTTACATATTCCCATTCCCTGCAGCATCTTTACCTGTTGAATATAGGTATTCTGGGTTCATTCACCACTTTTTCCACTTTTGCTTATGAATCATTTGCACTCCTGGAACAACAGACAAACCGGAGTTTTCTTACAAATATAATGCTTAACTGCATGTTCTGCATTGTCGGTGCCGGACTCGGGCAGTTAATGGCAAACCTAATTTAAAAATAGAATTGAACAAAGAAAGGGGACCATATGCAATCCAAAATACTGACAATTTATCTTAGTGAAAATGATACATACAAAGGTAAAAGTGCCCATCAAGCCATCATCGAGTTCTTGCTTGAAAATGATGTTGCCGGTGCCACCGCAATCAAGGGAATCGAGGGATATGGAGTACACAGTGTAATCCATAAAGCAAGTATCCTCAGGCTTGGAATGGACCTCCCAATCATAGTACAGGCCGTGGATGAAGAAGAAAAGTTGCGTAACACCCTGCCCGAACTCAAGAAAATGGTTCCTGATGAACTCATTGTGATGCAGGATGTGGAAATCCTGGCAGGGCATAAAATGGATTAATTACCTGTAGAGGACTATCGCCCTTCCACGCACATCTATCAGGGTAGTGGATGTAAGAGAGGCCAGTTCCTCTGCAATTGAATCCATACTTTCACCGGGAAAACTTTTGAGGATTTTTACCTTGACAAGATGATTGGCTTTAATTTGTTTTTTCAATTCAGTTACAACCGCATCATCAATTCCCTTTTTACCCAGAGTAAGAATGGGTTTCAGGTGAGTTGCTTCTGACCTAAATTTCCTTATTTTATCCTTATCCATCAAATAACACCTGCCTATAGGGACCTGCATGAAGTATATATAACTAACTTAAAGAAAAGCATTCAGTCTTCCTTTATGCCCTGAATGGATATAGAACCATCTTCCACCAAATACTCAAACCAGGGAGTGGGTTTGGAAGATATGCCTACTGCACGTAGGTAATGACTGCCGTTTTCTTCCTGCACCTCAATCATACCATCATAAAGTTGTTTTAAGGTAGCAATTGTACGGGAGTCATGCATCTGGTCTTCAACTACGAATAAACCAAGCCCCTTTATGGCTTTGATTCTGCCTGTGAACACGTGCATGAAACGAAATACCGTCTGGATATTAGAGTACATGAGAATGGTGGAGACAGAATTAATACAGAGAATATTATGGGATATTTGACGTTTCATCCAGAATTGTTCAAAAAACTGACTTATTCGAACACCTATACCTGTAAGATCCACAGGACTAGAAGCACGTTTTATGTTATCAGTATCATCAGCTGCCATCCCCAGCGTCTTTGTTACACAATCCACAATCCCTATGTTGGAGACAGGTAGGGTTTTGTCAAAGGAGGTGAACCATTCCAGGACATGTTCACCCGGTTCTCTTGTAGAGACTATGACCGAAGATTCTTGCCTTTTGAGACCATTTTTAAGAATGTGGTATGCAACATCTTCCTTTCCACTCATAGGAGGACCTATTACCATCAGATTGCTTCCTCCACGGCTTTCCCCGATAATATTATCCAGCTCTTCAATGCCCAGTGAATAGGATGTCATATACTCCAGTTGAACTCTCTATTTTAATTTATTATATAAGGATAGCCCTTAATAACATTATTCCTGATAATACCCTCAGTTATTACGATCTTGCATGTTTTACTATATGTCCGGCTTCAGGAATTACGATTTCCTCAACTGCAAGTTCCACTGCCTTTGGAGAACCAGGAAGGCAGAAAACTGCACAACCCTGTATGATACCTGCAGTTGCCCTGCTCAATATTGTGGCAGACCCTATCTGATCCAGACTTTTAAGACGGAAAAGTTCTCCGAATCCTTCAAGTTCTTTTTCAAATAATGGACAAAGGGCTTCTATGGTCACATCGCAAGCAGATAAGCCTGTGCCGCCGGTAGTGATCACAACATCGGCTCCATTAAAGATCGCTGACAGGACTTCTTTTCTTATATCTGCGATATTATCTGCCACAAGCCTGTAGCACAATACATTGTGATGGGCAGCCCCTATAAGATCTGACATTCGTTGCCCCGAGACATCATCCGCAGCAGAGGGTGATTCTGTAGATCCATATGTATTAAAACGAGAAGTTGAGATGGTTACAAGACTAAAGGCATATACTTTATCAGTTCCTTTTTTATGCTCTTTGGTGCTGGAGCTCATAAAAGAACATATAGAAAACTGCATATATTATAATTTCTGCTGCATACCCTTTACAAATACAACAAATGACCGATAAGACTTATTAACTACCAGACAATATGGAGGGGCAATATAAGATAGTACACCATCCCATCAATACATTAAAATATGTAAATCTCAATAAGAAACCAAAACTTTCGAGAATGGGATAATTCTACATCATTATCATTCCAAGGAGGCTTTTAGTCCATGACAAGAAAACCAGCAAGTATGTACAGGAACATTAAACAGCGCTCATATACACGCAGAAAGTACATGGGTGGTGTTCCGGGAAGTCAGGTAATACACTACGACATGGGAAATAAGACCGCAGATTTTCAGGTCAAGATGTCACTTATATCTGAAGAGAAATGTCAGATGAGACATACAGCTCTTGAAGCAGCAAGGATATCAGCTAACAGACATATGCTTTCCAAAGTGGGCCGTATCAGTTACCATTTCAAATTAAGAGTTTACCCCCACGAGGTTCTGAGAGAAAACAAACAGGCAACCGGTGCAGGTGCAGACCGTGTATCCAGTGGTATGAGAAAAGCATTCGGAAAAGCTGTAGGTACTGCAGCAAGAGTCTCTGCCGGGCAGAAGATATTCACTGTTTCTGTCAATAAGAAGAACTTCAAGCATGCAAAAGCTGCACTTAAAAGAGCAGGACAGAAGCTTCCAACACCAATAAGAATTGTTGTTGATGAAGGCGCAGAGCTGGTACAATAAAACCAGCTTTTGAGGAGGGGACACTTATGGAAGATTATGAATCCTTGCTTGACCAGGCAATGGAAAATCTACCGGAAACCGAAACAAGAGATGAAGAACGTTTTGTAATTCCGGAACCCAAGGTTTATTTTGAGGGAAAAACAACGGTACTGGACAATTTTGCACAAATTAGAAGTGTCCTTAACCGTGATGCTGATCATCTGATGAAGTACCTCACAAGGGAACTGGGTACCGCCGGTAAGGTCGAAGGTGGCAAGGCCATATTTCAGGGGAAGTTCCCTGTCCAGGCTATCAAGTCCAACATAACTGCATATGCTGATGAATATGTCATATGTTCGGAATGCAACAGGCCAGATACGAAACTTGTGAAGGTTGACAGAGTCCTAATGATGAGATGTGCCGCATGTGGTGCGCACAGGCCTGTCAAGAAAAGGAAAGCCACTGCACCTACCCCTGAATCAGCCCTTGAAGAGGGGAAAGAATATGAAGTCAAGATTGATGCTGTTGGTTCCAAGGGAGACGGAATCGCCAAGATGGCAAAATTCACGATTTTCGTTCCTGGTACTGCCAAGGGCGATGTCTTAAAGATCAGGATCAAAAAAATCAGTGGAAACCTGGCTTTTGCAGAGAAGGCTAATTAAGGAGCAATACCCAATGGCAGTCGATGAAAAGGGCCAGGGAATCAATATTTTTTCGATTCCCGGCCTAAACATTGACCTCGAAGATTCAAACGGCTCTTTACAGTTAAATTCCCGGGGCCAGCTTAGATATGCCTGCTCACCTATCCTGAAAAAAATTAATGAAAGATTAAGGGAAGAAAAGCCCGTACATATTGGCAAGGACAGGGTAATTGCTTCTACCTGGCTGCCTCCAATTCCGAGCGGCCCTTTTAAAAGACTCCTTAATGCTGAAGTACAGCATGCTTTGGGGAGACGAGTACCTGAAACTGTTTCTTTTGAGATCACACGACAATGCAAATGTAATTGTGACCATTGCGTTATAAGTGGTGGAGAGGAAGATCTTGACACAGAAACTGTCAAGAAAACCATAGATGATGCTCTTGATATGGGTGCATTCATAATTATTTTTACCGAAGGAGATCCTCTTCTCAGGGAAGATATTTTTGAATTAATAGAGTATGTCGACAAGGAACGTGCAATTGTCAATATGTACACACCTGGAACAGACATGAATCCTCAAACGGCAAGAAAGCTAAAGGAAGCGGGATTGCATAATCTTTTAGTCAGTATATATTCCACCAATCCCGAAAAGCATAATGCGGTAAGAAGACTTGAGGGTGCATTTGATATGGCTACAGCTGCCATTAAATATGGACTTGATGCCGATTTATTAGTCACTATGTGCACCCATGCCTCCCCGAAAAATATGGATGAACTCCCACAACTCTATGCTCTTGCAACAGAGATGGGAGTGAGCGAATTTTCAATCTGGGAAAGCGCTCCGAAAAAAAAGGGTGATGCTATTATCTCATCTGAGGACAGGGAAAAAGTCCTTGAAATGCACCATAAGGCCAATTCCACAGAAACGGGCCCCAGAATATTTACCAATAGTTATTTTGAAGGTGAGATGCTGGGTTGCATGGCGGCTCAGCGCTGGATGCATATCTGCGTGGACGGATCGGTCAAGCCCTGCCCATATATCCCATTCAGTTTTGGCAACATACAGGACCAACAGTTAAGAGACATCTGGAAGAACATGAAAAAAGCCCCCCGATTTGAATCCGGGGATGTATTCTGCCAGATGCAGATGCCACAATATCTTGAACTTGTGGAAAAGATTCCAGATGGAACTGTCCCTCCCTATCCATTTGACAAAATCTAATAAATCATACCAATGACAAAATAAACCAGATTAATCTTGAGGATATGCATGAATGTGAAACTAGATCCCTGGGGCTCGTCAAATATCGACGACTATTCAAAATTGTTCGATGAATTTGGAATACAGCGTTTTGATGAACTTCTGTTCGGGATTGAGCAACCCAGCTCTTACATGAGAAGGAAGATTATCTTTGGCCACAGAGATTATGACATGATAACCCGGGCCATGAACGACAATGACCCGTTTGCGGTAATGAGCGGGTTCATGCCTTCCGGAAAAGTCCATCTTGGTGGAAAAATGGTCATGGACCAGATCGTCTGGCACCAGCAGATGGGCGGTGAGGCTTTTGTGGGTATTGCCGACAGGGAAGCATATTCAGTTAGGGGATATTCCTGGGAAAAATGTAAAAAAATTGGAATTGAAGAATATATCCTTAGCCTGATTGCCCTGGGATTTGAACCAGAGGGACATATTTATTTCCAGTCCCAATCCAAAAATGTAAAGGATCTGGCCTTTGAAATGGGTGTCAAGGCAAATTTCTCGGAACTCAGCGCCATATATGGTTTCAATGGACAGACCAATATAGCACATATGGTCAGTGCCCTCTCACAGAGTGCGGATATCCTCCAGCCCGAACTTGAAGAATTCGGCGGACCCAAGCCGACAGTTGTTCCTGCGGGGGCCGATCAGGACCCGCACATGAGACTCACCCGGGGACTTGCCAACAAAATGAACATGTTCCTTATCGAAAAAAGGACGGATAAGAATAACGTGCCCTTTGTCAGTGTCCGAAGCAAGACCGCACCTGTTGATGCACTTGAAGAGGTTTCAGAGGCATTGCCCTGGGATACGAAACTGTTCGAGGGGCATGTAGATATCTTTGGCGTGGACGACCTGACCAAACTTAAGGAAATCACAATGGAAGTCGAAATGAATAACGGAGGATATGGATTCCTTCCACCGGCTTCGACCTATCATCGCTTTATGTCCGGTTTGCAGGGGGGTAAGATGTCAAGCAGTGTACCTGACAGCCTGATTGCCCTTACCGATGATCCGGATGATGCCGCCCGCAAGGTTAAGAAGGCAAAGACGGGCGGGCGTATGACCCTGAAGGAACAAAAGGAACTCGGGGGACAGCCCGACGAATGTTCGGTCTATGAGTTACTCGTATTCCATCTTAGTGACGACGACGGGGAACTGGCACAAATTCATTCCGAATGTTTGGATGGCAGTCGCATGTGCGGAAGTTGCAAGGGACTGGCAGCAGAACGTATGGCAGAATTCCTCAAAGACCATCAGGAAAAAAGGGAACTGGCACGCGAGAGACTTGAAGAATACGGACTCTGATACTTAAAGGGAGATACTATGGAAAACCTCAATCTTACACTGAATGAAAAGGAAGTACTTCTCTTCCTCGAAAAAAAAGGTACTGCAAGTCCCGCAGATATAGCCGATGGAACATCCCTGAAAATAGAGAATGCTACACAGGCCTCTTTTTTGCTTGAAGAAAAGGGTCTTGCAGAAGTTAAGGATGAAGTATCGGAAAAATATCGCCTCAGTGCAGAGGGTGTGCAATATGCACAAAAGGGCCTCCCCGAGAGACAGGTGCTCAACAGGATTGACGGCCCCACTTCCATAAAGGACCTGCAGGAAATGCTTTCCCCCCAGATGGTGGGAATTGCAACCGGATGGCTCAAGAGAAAAGGCTGGGCATCTGTTGAGAAAGGGAATATCATACCCGCAGCAGATGTATGCGAAACCGATGACGAGATCGCCCTGGCAAAACTCGGTGAGACGGCAGTTCCCCTTGAAGAAACCGGAATTGACCAGAAGGTTATGAAAGACCTGGTCAAACGCAAACTGGTAGAAAAAGAAGAAACCAAAAGCCGTACTATCACAATTTCAGCCGAGGGCCAAAAAATCGCTGCATCCGGTCTAGAACTTACCGAAGATATCACCCAGCTGACCTCCCGGATGCTCAAGAGCGGGGAATGGAAAAACAAGACATTTCGCTCCTACAATATCGATAAACCGCCAAAGAAAGTTTTTGCAGCAAAGGTCCATCCCTACCAGCGCCTGATAGACCAGATGCGCCAGATATTCCTGGAAATGGGATTCACTGAAATCAAGGGAGATATTATACAGAGCTCCTTCTGGAACTTTGATGCCCTTTTCCAGCCACAGGACCATCCTGCCCGGGAAATGCAGGATACATTCCATCTGGAATCCCGTTCACAGTTGCCGGATGAATACGTGGAAACGGTATGTTCCATGCATGAAAAGGGCGGTGACATTGAATCCAGGGGATGGGGCGGCAAATGGGATAGTGATGTCGCAAAACGCAACGTATTGCGCACGCATACCACCTCGGTCAGTATCAAACACCTGGCAGATAATCCCGAACCACCGGTCAAAGCTTTCTGTATAGACAGGGCCTATCGCCGGGAAACAATTGACCCCACACATACCCCGGAATTCGAGCAGCTGGAAGGCGTGGTAATGGACAGGAACATGTCCTTTGCCAACCTGCTGGGATGCCTGAAGGAATTCTATCACAGGATGGGATTCGAGAACGTCAGGTTCAGGCCCGGGTACTTCCCCTATACCGAACCCAGTGTCGAACCCGAGGTATATATTGAGGAGCTTGGATGGGTTGAACTCGGCGGTGCCGGAATATTCAGAAAAGAGGTCACTGAACCTCTCGGCATCAAAGAACCGGTTTTGGCATGGGGTCTGGGTGTCAGCCGCCTGGCAATGCTGAGATTGGGTTTGAAGGACCTGCGTGAATTATACCAGTCCGACATTGAGTGGTTGCGCAAAAGCCCTGTCTGCAAACTCTGATTCAAAGCAGTCGGGCCAGCAGTGACTTCCTGTGAAGAGAGATAAAGCAAAAGTCAATTATCTCAGATATTTCATTGATCTTATTTAAAAAATAGATTTTAAAAATAAGTTTCTTTGCTTGGACAGAGAGTTCTATTTAGTAGATGTCTTTGAGTTTTTGCAAGATAAAGAAAATCCTCATATTACTCCAGTCGTAAGAAGAGGAAACAATATCAAGCAGATGTTTATCGGGAGAAAAGCAAGGTCTGCTGAATATGTAATGAAGAATGCTCAAAGACAAGAAGTTCAGCTGGATATTGTAATTGATGTGAAGTATCTGAAAGGTAAAAGAGGAAAATATGAATGTGAAAACCTTGGGTTTGTTGTTTATGGAGTTAAGTGGTCTCCAAGGAAGGTTAGTAACGTCTACAAAAGACGGTTTGCTATCGAATCATCTTACAGGATGAGAAATATTGTTAAACCAAGGACATCAACAAAAGATGTAACTTTCAGATATTTCTTTACAATAATATGATTCCTGCTCAGAAATGTATGGCTATATCTCCAGAAAAAGCATTTTACCAGAGTGAAACAAGGTCCTCCTACTATCAATGAGGATATGTTCAGGTTCGATAAATTCTTTCTCTTGATAGAGGATTGGCTTAGGAGAAAGTTGAGGATTCGAGTAGTAGTGGAGTGTTTGAGGTGATATAATCGATTAAATACAAAAAAAGGAAAAATTAGTGAACTACTGAATTTTTATGGCCATTTCATTTGTCTGTCCTTTGCAAGATTCATGGCATTGGCAGAAAGTATTTATTATGTGACATAGTTAGAACATAATGCAACATCATAACGATGTTAGTGGGGTTCAGCCAGTCTTGACGGAATAACTGAACCCCATGCCCGGAGGCATGATTATGTTGGCTTTGAGGATACTTAAAGTTTGGCTTATCTTGCCTCTGGAGAATGAAATTGAGGTAAGAAGAAATGAAGAATGGTAAAGGTATAAGAATAGGCTCACTTTTCATGGCGATGCTTATTTTGAGTATGGCTTTTGTTCCTGGTGTGATGGCACAAGCTGAAATGTCAGAAAAAGATGAATATGTTAATACAATAGACATTACAGATGAAGTATCATTGTCTAAAGAAGAAATTGTACAAAAATCAAAAAATATTAAAGTACTAAAAGAAACTGAATACGAAAAAATTGTATCAATCAATGCAGATGATGGGTCAGTTGCATATGCGATTTCTTGGGCAGATGACAAGAATCCTAAAAGAACTAATTTTGCATTTGTAAACAAGAGCGAGCTGAAATCTGTTAAAAAATTATCCTCGGAGCAATTCAACGATGATTTATTAGTTGCCTCCACAATCTCAGCAGCAAGATCTGAATTTGGAATGGAAGTTATGTGGAATCATATGGAGATGAATTGACAGGCGGTGTTCATATATATTTCTCCCCTCGTGATGCATCATATGTTGCGAATGTGGGTTCCGTTTGTGCAGGAGCTTTGGCATCTTCACTAGATGGAGTACTTCCATTTGCTGATATAATAGCTGCAGTGCTGGTTATTGCAATACAGACGGTATATTGGTCAGAACAAAATTCAGATGAGAGCCTGGATGTTAAAATACCTTATGCAGACGCACTTAGTTATCCCACATTAGGATTCGGTTATGTTAAAATAGGTTCTAATTGGTATAAGATTTAAATAAAGTAACTTGGCTGATTTTCAAATCAGCCTATTTAATTTTGGTGATACATATGAAGAACACTAAATTATGGGGTATTCTACTTCAATCTTTTGTATTAATTGCAATGATTTTTTTCAGTATTTTTTTGCCACGATATGAAAATGTAACTTTTCTTGCTGTTTGGATCGGTTTTTTTTGTGGAAGTCTCTTTAGATATGCTAGTTACTATCGAAAAACAGGCAAATATTATTAACCTTTTGACTTTAAAATTTTTATAATTGGTAATAAGTTTGCCTCTGGAGGGACCATCCCCCTCCATTCCCACAACCGCATCAATAAGTGATAGTTGTGGAGTTGCCACATTGTAAATATCCAGGAGAATTTCACTAAATATCAGAGGGTCAGCCATCATATGTGCTTCCTTCCTGATGCGCAGCGGAACAGCACCGAACATATTTTTCACTGCACCTGTCATCGTTGTGAGTTCATGGGTCTTGAGTTTGGGCAGGTTAATGATATAATCAGCATCCAATACGCTGTCACTCACATAGATCTCATCCAAACGCAGGGGGTTTTCAGGTTTTACTTTACTAAAACCTGCAGTCTGGAAATTTACAACTTCACCCCCACCCTCCAGAGCAGCCTGCTTTATACCGGATTTCTCGAGTGCTTGTGCGGTTGCTCCGGCAGATGTAATACCGGCACAATCCCCTACAACAGGATGAGCACCCGCTTCCTTTACAATTTCACATACGGCACGGACAAGAGAGGGATGGGTCGTAGCTGCATCTTCTGGTTCCCGGGCAGTAAGCACATTGGGTTTAATCAAGATGCGCATACCTGCTTTGATTTCATCAAAACAACCAAGCAGGTCGATTGCTTCCCTGACTGCCTGTTTGGAGGTGGAATAATCCATACAGCGAACTAATGCTACCCGGTTATGACTCATTGTAGGAATTATCAGGAAAAGTGCTTAAAAGATTTATGGGACTTGTGCTTATTACTTTTTATTCCCTCGACTATGCCCATGATATAGGCAGGGATTGCTCCCATAGCCGTACATGTTTCACAGGAAGTACCCCCACTACTTATATCAAGATGATTGGGGGCCTGTTTTATAATTGATTTTGGCAATCCTTTCCTGCCAAGTCCAACGAGGAAGAGGTAGGAATCATGATGCAATATTCCCTGTGCAGCATCCATAGCTGTCATTCGTTTTGATTCGTCTGCTCTGGAAGTGGTTGCAACAGGTTTGCCAAAATGTGCCGGAAAACCTTTTTTTGGAAGGTCCTGTACAAAAAAATGATGGTCTTCATTGAGCTGTTGCAGATAGGCGCCTGATTCCCCTATTGTTGTCTTTTCCACAACATACTTCACAAGTTCATCTTTTTCCATATCAAAAGGAAAATCAAAAAGGGCAAGGCTAAAACCAAATATCTTGCAAATCGGGGCTGCCCGTGCAATAGCCCTATAATGGGCATCAAGGACCTTTATACGATCATAAGTATTGACAATTCCAAGGGTCTGCATATTATTCTCTCCTCCACACCATCACGTGCTATATATCATTATGCTAAAATGTGCGGGTCCTGGGGTCTGCATATTATTCTCTCCTCCACACCATCACGTGCTGGCTGCAATTTTCCAGATATTCACAACATGCACAATCATCCCACAATTCTTCTCTGGAGGGAATGATTACTTCAATAAAACCTGATTTCCTGAAAAAGGATGGTGCTGTGGTTCTTGCATATACTGCATTTCCCGATGAGAAATTCAGGGCATTGGAGACCAGCAAAGCACCTATTCCCTTTTTCCTGAATGAAGGGTGTACTGCAACACTATGCACCTCCTCAACGTTATCCCTTACAAATGCTACTGTGCCCACTATCTTATCATCAACTCTTGCCAGCAGAAAATTCCCTGTATCCAGATCTTCCCCATCGAGAAAATAGGTAGATAGCAACGAGTCTATAGCTGTCCTATCATCCGCAGCTGCCTGACATATTGTAATGTCCTCTGTAAGATGCATGATCTCTGAATCCTGTCCCTGAGGAGAGGGGTTTTATATAAATAGGTGTTGCAGATACCAGCCGCCAGTTATAAATATAAATCCATTTATTCCTGCCTTCAATCTTTCTTCCATCCAGGAAGACGATTCTTCTCATTATCGGGGTGAAATATGTTAGAAATACTCAAGAAATCCCTGAAAAAAGCCCCTATTGTAAAACGAGGTAAATATTCCTATTTCATACATCCGATTACAGATGGTGTACCTGCAATAGATCCCAGACTGCTTGATGAGATCAGTGACTACATCATAGAGTACTGCGATATGAACGTCGACAGGATCCTGTCTATTGAAGCGATGGGAATTCCCCTTGCAACAGCAATATCCCTGAAAACAGGCATCCCATTTTCTATCGTGCGCAAAAGGCAATACCAATTGCCCGGTGAAATAAGGATATCCCAGAGCACAGGATATTCTAAAGGTGAACTTTATATAAACGGCGTTGAAAAAGGTGAACGTATACTGCTTGTTGATGACGTAATCAGCACAGGAGGTACCCTGCGCTTTCTGGTAAAGGCCCTGGAAGAAAAAGGAGTTACTATAAGCGATATAGTAGTTATTATAGGTAGGGGAGATGGTGTACAGCAACTTGCAGGACAAGGAATAAGGGTCAAAACACTTGTAGATATAGCTGTGAATGAGGACGGGGTTTCAATACTGGAGGACACCGGTGAAACTAATTGAGAATTTTGACATTGACCTGGAATCCATTGTTAATATGATTGTTCAGGAAAAAGCCACAAAGGTCGGCCTCCAGCTGCCTGAAGGCTTCAAACGCCAGGCAATGAAGATCGCGGGATATATAGAGGATAATACCGATGCAGAAACTCTCATTTCAGGCAACCCCTGTTATGGGGCATGTGATCTTGATATACAACTTGTCAAAGATACCGATCTTGTATTCCACTTCGGCCATTCCAGGCTTGAACCTTTTGAAAATGTAGTTTATATTGAAGCACCCTCACACCTCGATATAAGTAATGTGGTTTTTCAGGCTGCAGACAAACTTAAAGGAAAAAGGATAGGCCTCCTTACGACTGTACAGCACGTGCATAAACTGGAAGAAGTCAGGAAAATCCTTGAAAAAAAAGGATTCGAAACCATTATCGGAAAAGGAGATGGAAGGATCGTGCATCCGGGACAGGTACTTGGCTGCAATTTTTCAGCTGCATATGACATAACCTGTGAAGAATACCTGTATATTGGCGGCGGGAAGTTTCATCCGCTGGGTATAGCCCTTTCAACAGGCAAACCCATACTCTGTGCGAATCCGTTTACTTCATCCGTAGAGTACATCGACCTCAAGCAAATCATGAAACAGAGATATGCAGCAATTGCAAAAACCATGGAAGGAAAGAGGTTCTGTATACTGGTGTCCACTAAACCCGGTCAGGAAAGAATGGAACTTGCCAGGAATATAAGGGACATTGCCAGGGAAAAAGGAAAAGAGGCATCAATTGTAACAATGGATCTCATAACACCCGACCAGCTCCTGCAATTCCAGGCGGATGCATATGTCAATACTGCATGTCCCAGGATTGCAATCGACGAGGCAGGGAGATTCCCGGCCCCCATGTTAACTCCCCCTGAATTTGAGATCGTACTGGGGATACGTGAATGGGAAGAACTGGTTTTTGATGAGATAAGGGAATGATAGGTCAACTACCCCTCCCTGCCGGAAGGGGCTTGTAAGTAAATCATTGTGCTGTATCCTGTACAGTACTCATCCCTACATTCGGCTGGTTGACAGACAGCCTACTCAGGCAAGTTATACCTGCATGAGCAATGTTTCGTGCAGCGTTGAGGTCAGCATGTATTTGAAATCCACAATTGCGACAACGGTAAGAACTACCATCCCTGTTTCCCCTATAAGTATGTCCACATTTGGAACACTTCTGACTGGAATACCGGGGGTCAACAGAAATAACCCGTTTTCCAAGGGCTTCTGCCTTATAGCGAATAAACTGTTCCAGTTGATAAAAACTCCAATTGCTGAGTTTCCTGTTAAAATTCTTACCCTTTCGATTCTGGACACGAATACTTGTCAAATCTTCAAGAGCAATCACATCATAAGGCATATTGACAATTTCTTTGGCAATACAATGATTAACATCAGTCACAAACCGTCTTTCCTTTCTGCGAATCTTCTTCAAGAGACGTTTAGCAGATTTGGTGCCTTTGGACTGAAGTTCCTGCCTGAGATGTGCATATTTGGCCCTTGTGTTTTTGACCTCTTTACTGTTAAAAAAGACATTATTAGAACATACAGCAACATTAACAATCCCTCTGTCTACACCCATAACAGTATTACCAGTTGGTTCAGGAGATTCTTTTCGAAGAGTTACATGCAGATAGAACACATCGTTTGCTGTGTCATACCTAAGTGTAGAACTCCTGATTTCCCAATTGATATATTGTTTGTAGTATTCAGGGAGTGTAAAGTGGACCTTCACTCTGCCATCAGCAGATGCAATAGAAGCAAATCCATGTTCAAAAATAATACGGATAACACGTTTATTGTATCTGATTGCAGAGAAAGGTTTACTCACAGGAAGGCGCATTTTCTTAACAGCCTTGAGTGCTTCACAGGCAACATCCCTTGCACCCTGAACAAGTGCAGAAGGAAGTTGTGGATACTGTTCTCTAATGTCTTTGTAAGTAGCGTGATGGATAGAGACTTTGGAATGAGTATGATTGGCAAACCCATACTCAGCAACTATGTTGAACACATTGTTAAAACAAACAACAGTGTTTTTGAGACTTGTTTTGTCTTCCTCAGACATATCAAGTTTCAATTTAATAGTCCTATCCATACTCATATATTAACCACAATAACATAAATAGTTCACGTGATAAGTATGCAAAACAAAAGTAAGAAACATTCCTCTCCTACCTTACGGAAGGAGTCTCCTGTTTCAAAAGAGATGAAACAGCGAAAACTCGAGATGTTATTGCAAAAGGTCAGGGGGTTTGAGGATCCCGATCCTGCACTGGAACAATATGCCACACCCGCACCTCTTGCTGCTGAATTATTACATTTCGCATACATGAAGGGAGATATTGAAGGTACGGTTTTTGATATGGGATGTGGCACCGGGATACTTGCAATCGGTGCCGCATTGCTGGGAGCCACAAAGGTTGTCGGATATGATAGTGACCCGGAAGCAATAAATGTTGCAAGAGAAAATGCCGTGTTGATGGATGTTGAAGTCGAATTTGTTAATTGCCCTATAGAAAAGGTAAATGGAAAAGCGAACACTGTTGTAATGAATCCCCCGTTTGGCGCCCAATGTAAGGGAAATGACAGACCTTTCCTCTCAGCTGCCCTAAATGCAGGGAATACTATCTATTCGATTCATAACAGCGGAAGTTTTAACTTTATAAGACAATACATAAAGCCATCAGTTGTTACCGAGTGGTATACTACATCTTTCCCGCTAAAAAGAACATTTAAATTCCATAAAAAAGATGTAGAACGAATTGAGGTAGAAATATACAGAATAAACTCCTTATCACATCATAATTATTGAAACCAAGAGGGATTATTATTAGGATACGCAACAAGAAGAAGGCCACCAGAAGGAAAATTAAAAGTTCTTCAAAGAAGGACGAAAAAGAAGAAAATCAAAATCCCAAAAACAATGGCCAGCAAAAAGAAAAGAGAGAGGCCAAGGGGAAGAATCCTGAGAACCTGAAAAAGGAGAAAACTCAAAAGCACCTCAAAGAAGAAGCTGAAAAACACATTGAAGAGCAGTTTGTGCTGCCCGGTGATGTTGTTGGTACTAACGAAGAGTTTGAAGCCGGTGAAGGGACCTATACATTAAGAGGAAACATATATTCGACCAGAACAGGAAATGTTGAGGTTGACAGGAAAAAGCGTAGTGTTTCCGTGCGGGCTACATCCGAACTTCCACCTGTAATAAAGAAAGATGATATTGTAGTCGGCAATGTGGTGAATGTACGTGATTCTATGGCACTTGTACAGATAGCGGCCATAAAAGGTCATGGAGAAAGGGAAGTCAACAATCCGGGAATTGCCGCCATCCACATATCAAATATCAAGGAAGATTATGTCAAAAACATAGCCAATGAGCTTGCTCTCATGGATGTTGTTAAGGCAAAGGTGATTGATACTGATAGCATGCGCCTGAGTATTGCCGCCAGGGAACTGGGTGTTATGTCCGCAATTTGTGGCAGATGTGGTGAACCCCTGGCTATTGAAGAGGGGAAACTGAAATGTCCCGCCTGTGGCAAGACTGAAAAGCGGAAACTTTCAGCTGATTATGGAACAGGAATTATCTAACACAACAGGGACAGGAGATTTATCATGGAACTGAAGATCATTGAGAAAAAGGATGATGAGATTAAAGTGGAAATAAAGGGAGAAAGCCACACCTTGCTGAACATGCTTAAGCATTTCCTGCTTGAAGATGAACATGTGGATATCGCAAGTTACGATATGCTTCACGTAAGTATCAGTGAACCTATCTTCTATGTCAGGACTGATGGCAAAGACCCTGTGCAGGCAATCAGGGATGCAGCGGTGAAACTCACTGCAGAATGCGATGAGTTCAGTGGTGTTTTCGAAAAAGCCCTTGCATAATCTGGCAGGAGACCTGAGCCAGTATGTCACTTGATGAAGATAAACTGAAAAAATTCGGGTTTATCGAAAGGGGGCCAAAGGATGCCATTAATATCGATCCCTTGCAAACCGGAGGTATCCTGACAGAGGATGCACGCAAAGCCCTGCTTGAATGGGGAGACGGTTATTCGATCTGTGATTTCTGTGGCGGAGTCCTGGACCTCATAAAGAAGCCTCCAGTGAATGAGTTTGTTCATGAAGCCCTTCCCGAGTTCATAGGTACTGATGAGGTCAGGCTCACACATGGCGCCCGGGAATCTAAGTTTGTGGTGATGCACTCAATAGGTAAACCCGGTGATACTGTTGTACTTGACGGGCTGGCTCACTATTCCTCTTATGTTGCAGCCCAGAGGGCGGATCTGGAAATAGAGAAGGTGGAAAGCTCCGGGAATCCTGAATATTCTATTGATCCTGAAGACTACGGACAGGCTATCGAAAAGGTTGCCAGCCAGGGCAAGCCTCCTGCACTGGCTCTGTTGACCTATCCTGACGGCAATTACGGTAATCTGGCAGATGCAAAGAAAGTAGCAGATATATGCCACGAGTATGATGTACCACTGCTTCTAAACTGCGCATATTCCGTGGGCAGGATGCCTATAGATGCAAAGAAACTGGGAGCCGATTTCATAGCCGCCAGTGGGCACAAGTCAATGGCATCATCCGGCCCTATTGGCCTGCTGGGTGTACAGGAAGAATATGCAGATACCGTTTTGAGGAAATCTCCCACCCATAAGAAAAAGGAAATCGAGCTATTGGGCTGTACCTCCAGGGGTGCCGGCCTGATGACAATGATTGCCTCATTCCCCCAGGTTGTGGAGCGTACCAAACACTGGGAGGAAGAAATTGCCAATGCCCGCTGGTTCTCGGAAAAAGTAGAAAAACTCGGGCTTATCCAGGTGGGACAGAAACCCCACAATCATGACCTGATGTTCTTTGAAACCCCGCCGTTCTATGAGATCTCCAAGACCGCCAAGAAAGGCAGGTATTTCCTTTATAAGGAACTCAAAAAACGAAATATCCATGGTATCAAGGGGGGGCTCACCAAGTATTTCAAACTGAGTACCTATCAGGTTGGCAGGGACAACCTTTCCTATGTGGTTGACTCCTTTGAGGAGATCATCGACAAATACACTGAAGAATGAGGGGCAGAGGGCAATGCCTTCTCCCACGAAACCTTTATTATCTACAGAATCCATTGAATCTTGATTGAGCGGCTGTGGTTTAGTGGCTATGACCTGAGCTTCCCAAGCTTAGAACCCGGGTTCGAATCCCGGCAGCCGCATTTTATTTTAGGTGTTATAGGTAGGAGTGAAAAAATGAATCATAAAATGGTTGCATATAAATAATATAGTGCAGAAAATTATTTTGAAAAGTAATGTCATAGATAGATATGATAAATAAATTCCAAAAAACACAGGAATTAGGTTGAAAAAATTAAGTGAAAGTTGTTATCTCATAATCTTGATAAGTATATTTCTATTTCAGTAATTATTCAAATGTGGTTTTCTACAGAGCCGGTTGCAGGATAATTTTTAAATAAATGCATGTGAATTTCAAATGATAATATGGTACTCTGGCCGCTTAGGAAAATTAAGAAGTCCATCCTTGGATTAGTGAAGGGAAAAGAATACCGTGAACGGGAAGTCGCAGCTGTTTTTCTTGTAAGTGCCATAGCCCAGATTCTTATTCTCTATATGATAGACGGGAAAACCTTAAATGAGGCAATATACGGCACAGTTGCAACCCTGACGACCGTGGGATTTGGAGATGTGGCTCCCTCTTCTTCTCTTGCAAGATATCTTTATATCCCTTTTATGGTTACCGGGGTCCTGATGCTACCTACAGCAGCTGTATTGGTTTATGACATACATCGAAAGAAGGTGAGAGGATTGAGCCGATCAAAACAACAAAATCATGTGGTTGTGCTTGGAGATTCCAACGAGATTATAAAATCAATTGTAATGGAGATGGACAAGAAGTATGAAATCTGCCTTGTTTCAGAATTGTATGAAACAAATCCTTTCAAAGAAAGGGTTCACTTTGTAAAGGGAGATCCTCTGGAAAAAGAGGTGTTAAGGAAGTCGAATATCGAAACTGCCAGTCATGCTATTATTGCAACTGAAAATGACAGTACAACCATCCTCGCCACAGCAATGGTTAGGGAATTAAACCCTGATGCAAACATCATTGCAACTATCGTGTCTGAAGAAAAAGTGGAGACTATAAAAACTATAGGTGCAAATCATGTGATCAATACCGATTCTGTAACCGGCCGGTTACTTGCATCAGGTGTCCATGAACCCAATGTCGTGGATCTGATATCAGATATAACCAGCTCCCTTGAAGGTCACGATGTTATAGAAGTTAACTTCCCTGCAGAATTGCACGGAAAAACAATTGAGGATGCAGTAATGCACCTGAGAGTAAATAGAGGAATGACACTTCTTGCTTTGAACAGGAATGGGAAAAACATGGTTAACCCCCCGCTTGAAAACATCATTGAAAAAGGGGATAAAATGGTTGTTCTGGCCAATTCAGGTAAGACTAACTAAGTCTTACCTGTCGGCTATTATGTAAATTGATATTTCGATTAATATTAAATTTCCATCAGCTTCAATATTATCTATTGGATTTAATATATACAATCAATGTTTGGAGAAGAAAACTTGAATCATGATCTAAAGGGTGACCTGGAACGCAAAGCCATACATGTACTCTCAGGTCTTCTGTATATCCCACTTATATACATTTCAGGTGATTTTGCACTTGAAATTTTAATACTGCTTACATTGTTATATGTTTTTGCAATACTAGTAGTTTTAATTCTTCGCAAAATGCATTACCAACCCGTTTGTGAAATGACAGAACGTTGGAGTCGTCGACATGAGAATTACATTCCTTTAAAACCAACACTTTTATTGCACATTGGTATTAGCATATCGCTGTTACTTTTTCCAACCTCTATCCTCTATGCTTCAATCGCGATAACTGCCCTGGGAGATGGGATTGCAACGATTTCTGGAAAAATGATCGGTAAGAATAAACTGCCCTATTCCAAAAGGAAATCATTTGAAGGAACAATTGTAGGAGCATTAGCTGCTTTTTCAGGAGCAGTATTTTTTGTTTCATCTCTGCAGGCACTTGTAGCAAGTACAGGAAGTATGCTGCTGGAAAGCATAATCGGGAGAGACATGAAGACTAATTCTTCTATGAGGCAAGTACTCAACCTTTTGAAAAATGACAATCTTATACTACCTATCTTTTCAGGTTATTTGATGATGTTAGTAGGATGAATTTAACCCCTTTGTATAATAAAAAGGACGTACCCTATATACATCGTCACAAAGATTATTGCTTCCCATCTTTCTAAGCTGTGTTTTTTTCCTGTAAACATGAATAAAAAACACAAAAACGTTGCTATGGCCAGGATACTTAGATCTGTGTTGACACCTGTGGGCACCATCAAAGGAGAAATCGTTGAAGAAATTCCCATTACAAGGAAGATGTTGAAAATATTCGAACCTATTATATTTCCCATGGATATGTCCATTTCCTTTTTAATAGCAGCAGAAACCGAAGTTACCAATTCTGGTAATGACGTCCCTGCTGCTATTATTGTTGAAGATATAAGAAAATCACTAATCCCCATATCTCTTGCAATAGAAACTGCACCATCCACAGTCATTCTTCCACCTATGATCAATGAAGTCAATCCACCTATAAGCATGAGTGAAATATTCATCCCCGAATATTTTTCGACTTTGTTGGAAGGACTGACTTTATTGTTTTTTATGGATTCAAATATGTAATACACGAAAATTAAAAAGAAAAAAAGCAATATGAGTCCATCCACTCTAGTAAGGACATTTATTGAATCATCAGCTAAAGCAATTTTGTTTGATAAGACCACCAAAACAAGGACAGCAAGCATTGAGAGAGGAATTTCTTTCCAAACAGTTGAACTTTGTACAGATAAAGGCGCTATTACCCCCGCAAGACCTAATATTAGAAGAGTATTGATAAGGTTACTCCCTATAATATTTCCAAATGCCATTCCGCTGTTTTCCTGAAAGGAAGCCATAATGTTTACAATAAGTTCTGGTGCAGATGTTCCGAATGCGACAACTGTAAGACCGATTACCAATGAAGATATACCAAGCCGTTTGGCAAGGGCAGACGCCCCTTCAACAAACCAGTTACCTCCCATATATAGAAAGACGATTCCAAGAATAATAAGCAGGTAACTTATCATGGTTCTTCTCCAATGTCAGTTTATACAGCATCATTGAGTTACTATATGTATAACCCCATTTTGATGCCATTCATTCCATTTAAATATGATTAATACACAACTGTTTTTATAGTAAAAAAGTTCCTTGATTTTGTTTGTACTGATCTTTTATCATTGTCATGGGTTTATATGTATATAAGAATCATGGATTATTTTCTAGAAATTAGTATAATGTTTCTATATGTTATATTTCAAAAAAGTTGTAATATTTTAGAAAAATTAACTGCTCTTTTAGATTATGGCAATTACCAAAAAAAATATTAGTTTGGGATTCATTGGCGGCCATGATGATACGAAAAAATCTGCTCATAACCTTGGCATTGCTTGGAAGTATTGTCCTTTTTAGCGGTTGTGCCGAAATAAGCAATCTTTCGACAGAGAAATCTGTTGAAAAAGGCGATATTATTACAATGAATTATACTTTGATGGATGAAAATGGTAATATTATTGAAACATCCATTGAAGAAATTGCTGTAAAAAATAATATAACTCCACCGGCATCTCCACTTGAATTTAAAGTTGGCTCAGAAAAAATGCTTTCTGGTATCAATGAGGGGGTTATAGGTATGGTTGAAGGAGAGGAAAAGATCTTGAACCTTTCAGCAAAGGAAGCTTTTGGACCCTATAAGAATAATCTTGTACAGGCTGTCACGATTGACAAGTACCAAAATGTGACCGGTACAAATACAACCCCTTCAGAAGGTAAAAAACTGAAAACACAGATGGGTATCATTACAATAAAGGACGTAAATAGTACTCATGTTGTATTGGATGCCAATTCTCCACTTGCAGGTGAAAATGTAGTTTTTGATATAACAGTGGAATCCATTGAAAAAGCGAATACTACCTCTACTAGCTTTGAGAATTCTACTGGAGATGGTAATGCTTCTAAGAATTAAAAACCTACGTTATTTTGAAGGAAATTATATCTGCTACAATCAAAGTTAACAATTTCCTCTCAATTATATTTTTTAAATAAAAATATAAAATAAAAAGTAAAAACATTCTGTTTTTAAAATATAAATCAATTTGGTCTAGTTCCCAGTTTCACCTCCGTTGTCATCTTTTCTCCGTTTCTATAGTAATCAACCTCTATAGTCTCTGATGGCCTTTTTTTGTCGATATAGGTAATTATTTGATCACTTTCATACATCTTTTTATCATCGATTGCAACTATGATGTCACCATTGACAAAAGCCATTTGATCATCGATTTCTATACTTTTAGCACCTTTCAACCCGGCATCATAGGCCGGTCCATCCTCAATGACGGCAGCGATCATAACACCTCTTGCAGCTTCATCATTGAGATTCATAAAATCTGCCATTTTAGAACTTACAGGAAGCATCTGCACCCCCAGCCATGAATGTTCATATTCACCTTTTTCAATTATAGCATTCGCAACTCTTTGGACTTTATTGGAAGGGATAGCAAACCCAAGATTATCCCCGCTCTTTGCTCTATTTACACCAACTACCTGACCTGAAAGGTCAACTAAAGGGCCTCCAGAATTTCCTGGATTTAAAGGGGCATCTGTCTGTATCATGTTTGGGATTGAAAATCCATTGGAAGTAGACATTGTTCTTCCTGTGGCACTAATTATACCATGAGTTACACTACCTTCAAGTCCATGTGGTGTGCCTATAGCCATAGCTATTTGTCCGGGCTTTATTTCGGATGAATTAGCCATTGGAAGTGGGTGAGCTGTGAAATTTTTATTAGAAGGATCTTCTTTTACCTTCAAAACTGCAATATCAGAATATTTATCGGTCCCAATAATCTTGGCTTTTCTTACGATATCGTTGCTGAAATATACTTCTACTGAATCAGCATTATCCACAACATGCTGATTTGTAATTATGTGTCCTTTTTCATCGTAAACAAATCCCGATCCTCCACTTTTAAATTGATTTCCGTTTATTTCTCCCTGTACTTTTACAGAAACCACAGAGTCAATAATTTGTTGATATAATATTTTATATGTTTCACTTGAATTTTTATTGGAACTTGTTGCATATGTTACATTGTCTATACTATTTTCTCCGGCAAAATCAACAGTACTGCCTCCCTGATAAAAAAATGTCATCAAACCTACTCCAAGCACAAATCCTATCAGGAGAAATAGTACTGCTGCTAGTGGCAGCATTTTTCCTGCTTTCCCTCTGAATAAAGATATTGGCTTTCTCATAATAGTCCCCACTGAAGGCGATATTAATATTTTTTACGGCCAATTGCAGAATCCTTGTTATAATCTTCTTTTTCAATTACCAGACTTTCTTTTTGTTTTCCTGTAAATCTCTAATAAGCATATCAGTATTATGCTTGATGGTATCCATCAGTAATGTCAATACCTCATCGCCACTATCTGTATGTTCACCATACTTTTGGCAGTTAATGTCATGCCGCATTTGCTGCAGAACCCAGCAGTTGGGCCGGTGGTGGTGTCACAGAGGGGTACATTTTATAAGAATTAGTCTCTGTTTCTCATTCTCTTCATTCTCTTTCATCTCCCTTGCGATTCCAAATTCGGAGATTATGTTTAGTTTTTTGCTCACGTCCACATTTTCTGTGTAAGTTCCAGGATAAACATTGGTCGTATTGCTATAATTTGCTGCGTTTATGGCATCATGTATCGTGATGTAAGTAGTTGATCCTTGAACAGATCCAGTTGGCCATCAAGTAGGTCAAGACCATTGCAGTCAACATTGGAATATCAAAATCCCAGGGGAATGACATACAACCAATTGTGTGATCTTAAGGCCATGGGATATATCGAAGAAAAAGATGAGTATTCGATAACAGAGGCAGGAAAGATTGCTGTAATCTGATTTTTTCAGCTATTAAATCGTGAATTTGTGTAAAGTCCATTTATAGCATAGGGGATGTTTAATTACCTAAAAATTAGAAAATAAAGTTATTTATATAATTTTAGCAAAAACTCAAATTTAATATCTTTATTTTCCAGTTTATCTTAAATAGATTTCAATTAATTTTAACCATGACACCTTTTCAATATGATAAGCTAGATGCATAATTAATATAACTGATTTTTTTAAACTGAATCATATAAAGTTTATTAATTTTTAGAAGTTGTGGTTTTCTAGCCTACCTATAATTCCGCATATTATTTTGTAATTGTTAGATCATAAAATACACCTAGATGATACCAGAAAATCTTGTAAAAGACGATTTTTTCAAATTGAATCCCCATAATATATAAAGATTTAAACCAATTATACAGTATGAGGAAAATTACAACTAAACAGTTAGCAGAAGACTTGGACTACTATAAGGTAATTGATATAAGATCCATTGACGCCTATAATGGATGGAAAGAAGGGGCAGAGGCAAGAGGCGGACACATAAAGGGCGCAAAGTCACTGCCCTATAAATGGCTACACTATATTGACTGGATAGAGATAGTCAGAGTTAAAGGAATCCTGCCAGAGGATTCTCTGGTAATTTATGGGTATGACAGCCAGAGAGTAGAAGAAGTAGCAAAACAGTTTGAAAGGGCCGGATACTCCGACGTAACTGTTTTCAACGATTTTTATGAATGGGCAGAAAAAGATTTGCCCATGGAGCATCTTGAAAGATATAAGCATCTGGTTTCAGCGGATTGGCTTAACCAATTGATCACAACAAATAATGCTCCCAAATACAATAATAATAAATTCGTGATATGTCATTCTCATTACAGGAACCCTTCGGATTATGATGAAGGCCATATTCCCGGAGCAATCCCAATTGATACAAACTCCCTTGAGTCTCCAGAGACATGGAATCGCCGCTCACCTGAGGAATTAAAGAATGCACTGGAAGAGGCAGGCATAGCACATGATACAACAGTCATACTTTATGGAAAATTCTCTTCACCAAATAATGATGATCCGTTCCCTGGAAGCAGCGCAGGCCATCTCGGTGCAATGAGATGTGCTTTCATCATGCTTTATGCAGGTGTGAAAGATGTGCGCATACTCAATGGCGGTCTTCAGTCATGGCTGGATTCTGATTATGAAATAACTACAGTTCCTTCTAAAAACGAGAAAGTATCGTTTGGAGTTGACATCCCTCAAAAACCCGAAATTGCTGTTGACCTTGAAGAAGCAAAAGATATTCTTTCATCCCCTGACAAGAACCTGGTGAGTGTCAGAAGCTGGAAGGAGCATATTGGAGAAGTAAGTGGTTATAATTATATTGAAAAGAAGGGGAGGATTCCGGGAGCATTATTCGGTGATTGCGGAACAGATGCCTACCACATGGAAAACTACAGGAATCTGGACCATACCATGCGTGAATACCAGGAAGTTGCAGCTAAGTGGAAGAAGATCGGAGTCACCCCCGACAAGCGCAATGCATTCTACTGTGGAACTGGCTGGAGGGGCAGTGAAGCCTTCCTTAATGCCTGGCTCATGGGCTGGAATAAAGCAGCTGTCTATGACGGCGGATGGTTTGAATGGAGCAATAATAACCTTCCTTTTGAAACCGGGGTCCCTGAAAAATGATCATAGACGATTTTATGCCCAAAGTTGGAGAAAGTTCCATCCGCGAAGAGCTCATCAATTGCCTGAGGGGAAATCCAAAAACACTTCCTTCTATGTATTTTTACGACCATCATGGGTCTGAGTTATTTGAAACAATCACCAAACTGGACGAATATTATCCTCCAAAGGTCGAGGTCCCATTGCTCAGGTCAACTGCTCAAAAATTGAAACATGAATTGGAAAACTGCGATCTTGTAGAGCTTGGAAGCGGGGACTGTTCAAAGATTTCTGTATTTCTTGATGAAATACCAGAAGAGATTCGCCGGACTATAGTATATTACCCGGTTGATGTATGCAAACAAGCTATAGAGAAATCTGCCTGTAATCTTCAGGACAGGTATCCTGAAATGAATATCCATGGGATTACTGCCGACTTCCTTGGGCATATTGAAAAAATCCCTGCAAAAAGGAGACGGTTCTTCTGTTTCTTCGGAAGCACAATCGGTAATCTTACTGAAGAACAAGCAATGAAATTCATGACAGACCTTGGCAAAGTCATGAATAATAACGACAGGCTTCTTCTGGGAGTGGATATGGTAAAAGATATTGACATCATCGAAAAAGCCTATAATGACAGCCAGGGGATTACTGCAAAATTCAATAAGAACATACTGAATGTTGCAAATGATCACCTTATGACTAATTTCGATCCGGAGGAATTTGAGCATGTTGCATTCTTCAATAAAAAATATTCCCGAATCGAGATGCACCTGAAGGCAAAGAAAGACCTGGAAGTAACAAGCCCCTTCTTAAAAAATCAGATAGTATTCAATAAAGGCGAGACCATTCACACAGAGAACTCCCATAAATATACTGTTGACGGTATCAATAAAATGGCAAATGCTGCAGGACTTTCTGTGGAAAGCATCTTTAACGATGATAAGAAATGGTTCTCCCTTGTTGAAATGGTGAAACAATGACAGGTTTTGCAAAAGATTTCCCAATACTTGATAAAGAAGTCTATGGAAAACAATTGGTTTATCTTGATAACGCAGCAACAACCCAGAAACCAAACTCTGTGATTGATACCATATCTGATTTTTATAAGACAGATTACAGTAATATCCATAGGGGAGTGCATTACCTGAGTGAAAGGTCCAGTGAGAAGTATGAAGAAGCAAGGAAAAAGGTAAGTGACTTCATAGGTGCTCGCAACCCCGGTGAAGTGACATTTACTGCCGGGACTACCGATGCTATAAATCAGGTCGCACGTTCGCTTGAACCTTCCTTAAAGGGAAATGAAGTCCTGGTAACAGGTGTGGAACACCACTCAAATATCGTTCCCTGGCAGATGGCAGGAGCAAAACTAAGGGCAATTCAGATGGATGAGGATTGCAATTTGCTGTTGGACTCTATAGATATCACAAAGGAGACAAAATTGATTGCTATAAGTCATGTCTCAAATGTTCTTGGTTCTGTAAACGATATCAAGAAGATAACTGAAATTGCAAAGGATCATGATGTCCCGGTTCTGGTGGATGCAGCCCAGTCAATACAGCATTTGCCCCTGGATGTAAAAAATATCGGTTGTGACTTTTTGGCTGCTTCGGGTCACAAGATGTATGCAGATACCGGGGTGGGAATGCTTTATACAAGCGATCGCTTCAGTGATCTCATGCCGGCAAAAGGCGGAGGAGGTATGGTTGATAAAGTAAGTCTTGAAAAAACAACATACCAAGAGCCTCCTTTAAGATATGAAGCAGGCACACCGCACATTGCAGGAGCAATAAGTATGGGTGCAGCAATTGATTACATGCAAAAAAGAGGTCTGGATAATATAGAAAAGCATGAGAGTGACGTTTATTCTTACGCAAGAGACAGACTGCTGGAGATGGATAATGTGACTGTTTACGGAAATACTGACCGGATGTGCGGGTCAATCTCCTTTAATCTGGATCAGGTTCACCATTATGATGCAGGTCTGATAATGGATAAAATGGGAGTAGCTGTGAGAACAGGGCATCATTGTGCCCAGCCATTGATGAGATCCTTCGCAATAGAAGGCACAGTACGAGCAAGTTTTGCATTGTATAATACAAAAGAAGATGTGGACAGGCTTATTGAAGGGATTGAAAAAGTAGAGATGATGTACACGTGACAGATGCTATCCAGGATGAAATAATAAGGGAATTTGATGGCCTTGAATGGCTTGACAGGTATGACCTCCTTATCACTTCGGCCAAAGAACTTGAACCCATGGATGAAGATTCCAGGACCGACGAAAATACAATCAGCGGATGCCAATCCAGAGTTTGGATTCAAAGTTATAAGAGAGATGGCAAACTGAACTTTAATCTCGATAGTGATGCCATGATAACCAAAGGGATCATGGCCCTTTTACTCAGGGTCGTAAACAATCGGCATCCTCAGGAGATTGCAAACATTGATCTTTACTTTATTGAAAGAATCGGATTGAAATCAAATCTCTCACCCGCAAGATCGAATGGATTGGAGTCAATTATCAAGAGGATAAAAGAAATCGCTAAAAATGAGTTTGACCAGAGCACCGTTCAATAATGACAATATAATTTCATAATCCCGGTCATAGAGAATCTGCATTTACAATAAAAACCAAGAACACAGCCAACAAAAATATAAATTATTAATCATTATGAATACTAGAGGTTGAAACAATGGAAGATGACTACGATGAACTCGACGATGTAATTATGCAGAAACCATCAAAAGGTGAATCTGTCAAAAAAGAGCATGACATGTTAAATAAAGCTGCATCCCATCCATTAAGAAGGGAAATAGTCAAAACTATAGGTGCTTTTGGAATCAACACAGATGAATTATCCGCAAACATCGATGAAGAGCCTTCTGTACTGAAATACCACATCGATTTCCTGCTCAACGGGGAACTGGTCAGGATTGAAAATGATGAATACAGGCTGACAGACAAGGGCATTGAGTTACTTTCCGACTGCCAGTCCGGTAAATCAAATCCTAAATGTTAAAATTGGTTTGTAAACTTTCCAGATATAAATCTCCACAAACCTCTTTAACTTTAACACCAATTGGAGTTATGGAGGAGTTTTATGAGTTGTGCTATTTGCGGAGCAGAAGCAGACAGTGAATACTGCAAGAAATGTGAAAAAATCCTGGATGAAATTATTCACCGTGTCGGTGAAAAACGCTGGAGTGCAATGGATGATTGCAGCTACATTTACCCTATGATCAAAAGAGCTGCAAAGGGGGAGCTATCGGTCAACGATATAATTAATGCAATGGAAGTAGAAGACTAACCTCAATACAGGGGAGTGAGATTTCATGAAAGAATTTACACCGGATGGTCTGGCCAAATACAATGGGAAAGACAGGGATGAAATCTATGTTGCCTATAATGGCAAGGTCTATGATGTAACAAACAGTGAGTTATGGATGGCCGGGGATCATCAGGGCATGCATGAAGGTGGCATCGACCTTACAGAAGAAATGGAAGAGGCGCCTCATGAGGAAGACGTATTCAATGAATTCGAAATAATCGGCATATTTGTGAATAATCATTGAAAGTACATCGGGGATGTTTTACCAAAAGAATCCCTTTCTTTTTTCCTTAAAGGAAATTCCTGCTGGCTGAAAGGACAAGATATATAAGACCACCAGCAAACTCCATTATATGGACAAATACAGACTCATCTGCCCAAAATGTGGCAAAACTTATGGCAAATATGACATGCTATGCCCCCTTGATGGCTCCCTTTTAAGAACTGAATATTCAAAAAAGCAGTTCGAATCCTGTGACCTTCCCGGAATATGGAAATTCTACAATTGGTTGCCTGTGGAAGGCGTAATCAAAAAAGGTAGCAGCAAAACAAGAACCTACAAAAGTGAGAAACTTGCTGATAAACTCGGCCTTGAGAACCTTTTCATAAGCTTTAACGGTTACTGGCCTGAAAAAGAAGCCTATATGAGAACCTGCAGTTTCAAGGACCTGGAAGCATATCCCACTATGCAGAGGGTAAGCGAGCAGAAAAAAGAAAGGATACTGGTAGTTGCCTCCGCTGGCAACACTGCCCGGGCCTTTGCACATGTATCTTCTATTACCGGACTTCCTCTGCTTCTGGTAGTACCTGAAAATGCCTTGGAAAAACTCTGGATTCCTGCAAAATCCACATCTTCCATCTGTGTTGCAGTGGTAAAAGGGGATTATTATGACGCTATCTCCATTGCCGCACAAATCACCGATAGGGAAAAATTCATGCCGGAAGGCGGTGCCAGGAACGTAGCACGCCGTGATGGCATGGGAACAGTAATGCTGGATGCAACACTGACCATGAAACATCTGCCGGACCACTATTTCCAGGCAGTGGGCAGTGGAACCGGCGGGATTGCTGCCTGGGAAGCAGCTATGCGCCTGAAAAAGGACGGCAGATATGGAGATAAATTGCCACAGTTACATCTTGCCCAGAACTTCCCCTGTGCTCCATTGATACAGTTACATGAGGGGGTTGCTGTGGATCCGAAATGTCCAGAAGGAATGTACGACACCGTGTTGTTTAACCGCAAACCTCCGTATGCGGTGGGCGGGGGAGTGAGAGATGCCCTTGAAGCCACAGGAGGGGACCTTTACGGGATTACCAATGAAGAGGCCGAAGAAGCCAGGTTGCTATTTGAAGAACTTGAAGGTATCGACATTATGTACTCAGCAGCTGTGGCCACAGCTGCCCTGATAAAAGCTGTCAGGAATACAAAGGTATCAAGATCAGAACTCATAATGCTCAATATCACCGGCGGAGGAGTTAAAAGAGCTTTAAAAGAACTTGCCACAATCAGGCTTGAGCCTGATCTCGTAGTATCCCCTGAAGACAGTGAAGCGCCCGCTAAAATCATACAAAAAGCTGAAGACAAATTCGAATAAAGGAATGAGGCTACATGGACCCGTCCGAGGAAGTATTCAAGGGTATAAAGGAATCAGGTATTGATTTTGTTGTCAGCGTACCGTGTGCCAACCTCCAGAAACTCATTCCCATGGTCGACAGTGATCCGGACATAATCCACGTTCCCGCCACCCGGGAGGAGGAAGGCATAGGAATCTGCGCCGGGGCCTATATGGGAGGGAAAAAACCGGCCATAATGATGCAAAATTCCGGAATGGGAAATTCCATCAATGCCCTGGCATCTCTCAATCGCCTATACAACATCCCTTTACTGATAATTATAAGTCACAGGGGAATTGAAGGAGAGCCCATCTGCGCCCAGGTACCAATGGGTGAAAAAACACCTCACCTACTCGAAGTCCTGGATATACCTGCATACAAACCACATCTTGTACAGGCCAAAAAAACCATCGAAAAAGCCACTAAAAAAGCATTTGAAGAAGGAAAGCAAGCAGCTATCCTGTTGAGTATAGGTTTCTGGAGGGAATCATGATACGCTACGGTGCACTTGAGATTCTTGCTGAAAAAGAGGGAGATAAAGATACTCTGATCATTGCAAATATCGGATTCCCCTCAAAAGAATTATACGAAATATGTGACAGAAAGGCAAATTTCTACATGCTTGGTTCAATGGGCCTTTCTTCTTCCATCGGGCTCGGGCTGGCCCTGGCAAGACCGGACAGGAAAGTTCTCGCAATTGATGGTGATGGGTCGGTCCTGATGAATATGGGAAGCCTGGCAACAATAGCCAACCAGCATCCGGATAATTATCTCCTTGTAATCATCGATAACGGTGCATATGGCTCTACGGGCAATCAAATAACTGCGACAGCAGGATTGACAGACCTCAAAGAAGTTGCTTTGGGAGCCGGCGTACAAAATGTTGCCATGGTGTCCGATAAGTCAGACCTTAAAGAGAAACTGGATACAATGGATAGTGGTGTCCTGGTAGTAAAGACCGAACCCGGCAACAAGAAGGTGCCTGTTATCCACCTCTGTCCTGCAGATATAATTAAGCGGTTTATGGAGATATCCTCTCCACCATCCCATTCAAGATGAATGTACCGTCCTTTATACTGTCCCTTAATTTTTCAGCCATTATGAGTGCACGTTTGCGATCTGACTGGCGCACAACAATAGGGACATCCATATTTTTCCCTTCATAATCGAATTTAAGACTGCCCAGGTCTGCCCTGAAAACATCGCTACATAGAGTGGAGCAGAGACCGCAGTTAAAGCATGTGTGCCTGTTCAGTACTACTTTGTCCCCGTTGAAATAGATTGATTCCATAGGACATTTTTTCATGGGTTCACATACATCACATCCACGACATTTGCCGGGATTGAAAGCTACCTCAATATCTACATCTTTCCATGCATCTGCATAACTTGTTATTGCAACCTTTACCCTGCGATCAGCATCCATCACAGGAAGCGGGATTTCACCATCTGTTTGCCTTATAGCATCGAATACTGAATCATCAACTACAGGCACTGCAACTGCCCAGGAAACAATGCATTCCGGACCTGCAGACGTAGCAAAACCTCCCATATAATCAGCCTCCATGGAATGCATATCCGCAGTTGCTATCAGATTGGGTTTTTCCGGGCTGCTACGCGTTCCTGAACCCAGGATGAAACCTTCCGCACCATTGAGAAGAATGCGACTTCCCACGCCGATACCATGGAGCTGTGGGTCGTTCTTTACAGGGTTTATTTGCCCACACCCCGACAGGGTGGCTTCGGTGGCATCTGGTGCAAAAGTGGTTGCATGGAAAATAGTGGAAACAGTAGACGGAGAAAAATTCACAAAGGCACTGTAATTCTTAAATGCATGACGCGTTGCAAACAGCCGGGCGTATGGCATATCTTCAATGGATACTGTATCTGAATATTTCTTCCCTTCATCGGTAACTACATCGACATCCACAGGATTACCTTCCACAATATCCCGGAAAAGGTGGCCTCCTCCGTAATTTTCCCTATCATGGCTGTGTGCAGTACCAAAAACCATCAAGTCCAGGATACCCAGCCTTTCATTGGGACATGGACCCACATGGGAATCCACTCCATTTATGGTTACAGCTGATGCGCGGGTGAATTTTTCCCCGGTTTTTACCGGAAATGAGAGGACTGCATAAGTTCCACTCATTATCGCTCTGGTGGCAGCAGTCACCACATCAACATCCCCAAAACCAACATCATCCCCTGCATCAATTATATCACAAACTTCCTGAGAGGTGAGAACTGTTGCTTCTTTACGGTTAATTTTCTCAAGAATAGGCCCTACTTCCCGCTCCATATTATTCCTCAGTATCTTTTGTGTTTTTTTCACTTAGATCCGTGAAAAAGTCTCCTATTTCTTTCATATCTTCATGACTTCCCAGTAACACAAGAATATCCCCTTCCAGAATACGTATATCCCCTCCGGGATTTGTGATAATTTCCACCCCTCTCCTAATTGCCAGGACTGTAATTCCGAATCGTTGTCTGAGGGAAAGGTCTTCAAGGGTCATCCCTACCACATCAGCCCTCTGTGGCACACGGAGAGAGACTATATTCACATCCGGGATGTCAAACTGCATTTTCTCATAACTTAAGGGGTTATGCGAAATACTGCGAAACATGTCATATCCATCAGCTCTGACATCTTCTATAAATTTTTTTATCTGGTCCTCCGGAACAAGGTAACGTCTGAGCAGGCGGACAAATATTTCCACAGAAGTTTCAAATTCTTCCGGTATAACCTCATTAGCCCCCTGTTCATAGAGTGGACCCATCTCCTGTAAATAACGTGTTCGTGCAATGATATGAATGTTGGGGTTCATTTTCCTTGCAAGCCAGATTACTCTGCGGGTTGCCGTTGCATCGGAGATACCAACAATCATTATTTTTGCCGAATCAATATCAGCCTTTTCGAGTACACCTTCCTGGGTCGCATCCCCATAAAAAATATTTTCTCCTTTTGAAATACCTTCTCTTACACTTTCTGGATTGGTTTCAATAACCAGATAAGGAATACCCGCTGCCTTTGCAGCTTTTGCCACTGTTTTACCATTAAAACCAAAACCTACGATGATAAGATGGGAAGACATTTTTTCCTTTTTATCGTACATCTTTGTGACATCTTTACGGGCAAAACCGTACTTGAGCTGATGTGGTATAGGTAGTTTGAGAATATTGGCAGCCACAGAAGGAGAATAGGAAATGGAAAAGGAAGTAGCTGCCATTGTGAGAATGGAAATATCCAGAAACATTTGGTATAGGTAGTTGTCCAGGAGACCATACTCAACCCCGAAATTTGAAAGGACGAAAGAGAATTCACCCACCTGAGCAAGTGCCATACCGGTTAGAATGGAATTGCGAAGGGGATATCCCAGAACAATAGAAACAAAACCACTGACAATTCCCTTGAATAACATAACCCCAATAGTTACAAGTAATATAAGTAAGGAGTTTTCCAGAAAAAATTGTACATTAAGCAGCATTCCTATTGATACGAAAAAAATACTCAAAAAAACATCCTTAAAGGGCAGAATATTGTTCAGTGCCTGATGACTGTATTCAGATTCAGATATCACAAGGCCTGCAAGGAAAGCCCCCAATGCCAGGGACAGTCCCGCCCTGTAAGTAAGCATGGCAATAGATAGACATATGACAATCACAGACAGCAAGAACATTTCAGGATTACGGGTTTTGATAATGTGATGTAGGATATGGGGGATCAGCCATCTGGCAAAAAACATAATGAATATAATAATTGCCAGAGATTTCAGAAGAATCATAATAATTGAGTTTGCATCATTTCCACCAACCCCTGCCAAAAACGGAGTTGCCACAATCATTGCCACTACAATGACATCCTGGAACAATAATATAGAAAGGATTGTGCGACCGTGCAAGCTATGCAATTCGGCTCTTTTTTGGAGTGTCTTGAGCACAATTGCTGTACTGCTCAGAGATATCAAAAAGCCCAGGAAAAGGGATTCACTGAAACCAAAACCAAGATATGTAGCTGCAAAAAGAGTTCCAAGGGTTGTAAAAAGAACCTGAAGTCCTCCTCCAAGTATCACAGAACGCTTCATATTCCAGAGTTCTTTTAGAGATAATTCCATTCCGATGGTAAACAGCAAAAGAATAATGCCTATCTCAGCAAGGATATTGATATCATCAGGATTATTTATGAATCCCAGCCCATCAGGACCCACCAGAATACCAGTTACCAGAAACCCGACTATAATAGAAATATGAAGTTTGTTACATATATAAAGCACAAAAATAGATATTCCAAAAACAATGATAATATCATTAAGTATAGCCAATTCCATAAAAATGAATTATGAAAAGATATCTAATAAAGATATTCATTTCAGAGATTTCTAAAACTGGAAGCAAGCCCATTCTAAATACTAGAAATACAGTGGTTTTGCAGGACAAAATCCTTATGTGGCCGATGCCAAACAATCTATAGAGGATTCTGATCAACGTTCCTCTTCCAGAACTTCTATAAAATTTGTTCTTATTATCACTCTACTAGCCTGTTTCCCGGACAATTATTCTGAAATATCTGCTTATTTTTAGATAGCTTCCGCCCTCAGTCCACCACCTTTTTTCTTTTTAACATCCTCATTTGATGCAAATTGAAACAAAACGCCGTCACCATCATCGCATTAATTCACAGATTTAATGGGAGTTCCAAATTTTCAATCTGAAACAAAACACATTCATGACCTTTGTGTTTTTATGACCAAAATTACATTAGCAAAAAATCAATGTAATAAATAATAATATGTCAACAAGAATAAAGGGAAAGGCCCTTTACAGAGCCTAAATTTAGCTGTTTTATATTCCTTCTCTTCATAAATTATCCTTGAACAGGTAATGGCAGGTTTAGGGGATTTTATGCAATTATCTGGCTACAGGTCTTGGTTCAGGACGCCTGTGGGCATTATAATAAATCATTTCTCAGCCGGTTTCCTGAAATTACATCTTCTTCAGTAACCTCTACTTCTTTAATCATACTTGTGTTTGCATCTGCTGTGATACTATAGTTTTCTACTTTAGCATTGTATGGTGTGCCTGTTGTTGAATATGGGAGGGTTAACTCATACCATCCAGATTCATTTGTGGTAGCTGTATTCCAGTATTCAAAAATGCGTCCATTACTCAGGGTTACATTTGTTTTTGCATGGACTTCCCTGTCAGGTCTGGCAAACCCTTCAACTGTGGCGCCGGGTACATATTCAAAAATTTTGATGTTACTGATGTTTTCATAGTTATCGATTCTGGATCCAAGATGCATACTCTGAGAAGTACTGTTGGATTCATATATCAGCCGGAGATTGCTAATTTGTGCGGTGTCTGAAATATGTAATTTTGCCAGGTTCGTATCCATGAATTGCTCACTCATGTAAAATCTTTCGAATTCATTATTAGTAAAAGAATTACCTGTTGCAATATTCATTATATGTGTGAACTTTTCTGCAACCATTGAAGTGTCAGTGATTACATATCTTACATTTCTTTTCTTCAATATTGATACGCATTCCGATTCATTTGAACTTGCAAAAAATCTGGCTGAATCTTTCAGTCCTGTCTGGAAATTATTGGCAACAGGCGGTCTTTCTGCCATATAGAGAATCCAGTTCCCATAGTCCCACCAGCTTAAGACCCCGTATTCAGGTTTTTCTACAGGGTCCAGATAATATGATGTTTTTGGGCTGTTGGATTCCAGCCAGTCAAGGGATTCCTCCCAGTCAGATGGTGGAACCCCGGGGTTTGTCAGGATACTGATAGTAGGTCCAAAGAATAGCAAGCCTACAACTAAAATAAATATTATTGAAATGCATGTGCCATACCCAATTTGCCAGAAAGAAATATTAGATGATGTGTTTTTTGACCGTTTTTTCTTTTTCTTTTTGTCCTTGTCTGAGTCATCCTTAAAAAGATCAAAGACTGCAATTATAAAGTATCCTGTTAATATTGCGATGTTTATGGAGAGCAGATATGTAAACCTTGTCTGGGATAATGCAAGTATTGTTACAATAAAGGACCAGATTATGAAGAATACCATTTCCGGGGGATATTTATCTTTGATTGCATTTCTGAGGATAAGGCTAAAACCAATTACTGCAGTTATGCTGAATATGACGAAGGTATGCCAGAGAGGGGTTAATGTAAAACCATCGTCATAGATGAGCGGCTGTGCTTCGGTGATCATTCCGAGGACTTCTCCCCATCCTAAAAGATAGAGAAGGCCTGAAGTCAGGCTTTGATATAACTCCGGTGAGATGAATGAAAGAGCCGCTGTTCCGGTACCGGCCACCATTATGACAACCACAGGATAGTACCACCATTTCAGACCCTTTGAGCCGATAATCCAGGAGATTGCTCCAAGTACAATTATGGATGCCAATAGGACCGCCACATACAGTACGTGGAACCAGGAAAGGAACATTCCGCTGAATTCGTAACCCGGGCGGATCAGGGTGGAGATGAAAGGTGTGATAACAATAAGGGTCACCAGGTAGGTGGTGAGTGTATTGATCACAAGATATTCGGAGGATACCTTCTGCCGTAGATCTAGCATGAACTGGACCAGCGCATACAGTACAATCAGGCCGATAAATATGGGCGATCCCAGCCATGTGAATACAGAAAGAGCCAGGACGATGCCTGCGGCCCCTGCAAAAACCAGTGGTTTTGCAATTGACCTCTGTGAACCTATTTTTTTGATGCTGGAGAATGAAAGATTTGCATCCTTTCCGTACTTCAGGGAGAGCATGAAAAGGGCATATGCGGTTGTAGAGAGCAGGATTTCGGCCACGTGATGATCGGTAGCCCCAACTCTTGAGACTGCCAGGTGCGCCGGTATAAGGGAAATTACAGCCGCACTTAAGAGGGCTGTCCTTTTATCAAAGAGGCTGGAGGCAATAATATAGATGGGTATGATGGTCAATGCTCCCAGCAGGGCGGGAAAAATAGCACCTGCGACCTCGATAGTATGGATGTCCGGGTTCCCGAAACCAAGTACCATAGCAAACAACGCAGCTGCCTGATCATAAAGGGGAGGCCAGCCTATATCAAAACCATATGGGTAATTAAGATATGAATCAAAGGTTAAAGTAGAGGGAAAGTTCAGAGTAGTGTATATAATTCGTCTCATGTGGTAAAAAGGATCCATCCCGGTAAAGGTTACCTTTCCATCTGCAAAAACTGTCAACGAGGAAATTGCTCTGATGGCAAAGGATGCCAGTACCAGAAATAAAAGTGTTAGTTTGCTGTGTATAATTTGGTTGCGATCGATCATAGGCTCAGCCCAATAGCATTCTGGCTGATTATAGATCTGCACATATAAATATATTTCCAGGTCATCTAAATAATATATAACAATCTTTTAATATCTAAAATTTCATTCTCTATCTTCCCTGATGTAGGTATGTATATCTGAATAGTGGATGCAGATCTAAAAACAATAATATTATGATGGTGCAGGATTTCTCTCGCATAAATGTGGGTGGCTGTGAATGTACTGTTTAAAGAGAGATTATGAAACCAATAGTATATATTTATATAACAAAAAATATTCAATTGTGTGTAATGTGTTCCCAATCAAAAGGTAATAATTGAGTGAATCATCAATGGATTGAGGTCATAAATATTAAAGGAGAAAATTCATGAAATGGAAAAATCGGAATGTGTTGATTACAGGTGTAAGTGGTTTTGTGGGCTCTTACCTGGCCCGGTATCTTATTGATTAGGAGGCAAATGTATACGGGCTTATCAGAAGAAAAGCAGACGGTACAATTCCAAAAAATATAAGCTACAAAAATATCCAGAATGGAATTAATTTTGTTGAAGGAAACCTTGAGGATATCACGGGATTAGCTCATGCTCTGGATGTTTCACAACCGGATGTGATCTTCCATCTGGCAGCTCAATCCTTTGTACCCCGATCATTTTCACACCCCATTGAAACATCTCAGATTAATTCACTTGGTACACATAATTTATTAGAGGCAGTGCGAATTAAAGGAGTAAATCCTACTATTGTCTTTGCAGGATCCTCCGAGGAATACGGCCTTGTGTTTAATTCAGAAGAACATTACAGCCTTATGAAAGAAAAATATGGCAAAATATTCCCGGAACCTGAGATCCCTGAAGTCCCCATAAAAGAAACAAACCCCCTTCGTCCAATGTCTCCCTATGCTGTCAGCAAGGTATATGGTGATTATCTGATGAGGAATTATCATTATACATATGGTCTTAACACTGTCGTATCAAGAGCATTCAATCATGAAGGAGCAGGCAGGGGTATCATGTTTGTTACATCAGTTGTGACAAACCAGGTAGCGGAATTAAAATCCGGAAATCTGGACAAAATAACCATCGGAAATGTCAATGCATTTCGTGATTGGTCTCATGTGATGGATATAATTAATGGTTATTGTGTACTTGCTGACAAGGGCCAGTATGGGGATGTGTACAATCTGGGATCCATGCGCACAACATCTGTGCTGTCCTATATCCTCCTGAGTCTTGAAAATGCAGGTATGCCTGTTGACAGAATTGAAAGTATGAATAACAATAAAGTTATTGATAATCCAATTGATCGGGATTACTCTGAATTTTATGGTGTAGCCTTTGAGAAAACCAACGTTGATAAAATGCTTCTTGAGGGTTCACTGGAATTCTTACTTGAGGATAAAGGGATAATTGCTCACTGCGGTGAGAAGAGGGTCCCTATTGAATTTAATCCGGAAAGATTCAGACCTTCTGAAGTTCCAATTCTCTTTGCTGATACGACAAAGGTGCAGGAACTTGGATTTAAGGCTACATACAGTGTTGAAGATATCATAAGAGACCAACTTAACTATTTTCTGGATGAGAAGAAGAGAGCATGAAGATAGCAATATTTCATGATTATTTCGGAGCTATTGGAGGCGGGGAAAAGGTTGTTTCCACTATCTCTGATTTATTTGATGCAGATGTAATTACTACAGACACCGACGCGGTGGATAAACTGGGTTTAAAGGGGAATGTAATCTCCCTGGGAAGTACCAGAAAAATCCCTCCATTAAAGCAGATATCTGCAACCAGGAAATTCTATTTCAGTGATTTTTCTGAAGAATATGATTTTTCGATTTTCACCGGTAACTGGAGCCATTATGCAGCTCATACGCACCATCCGAATATGTGGTATTGCTATACTCCTGTCAGGGCCTTTTACGATCTATATGACAATTTTTTGCAAAGACAGAATTTTGTAAAAAGACAATTATTCAGAGCCTGGGTGTATGGCCACCGGCATCTGGATCAACATTCTGTGAAAGATATTGACAATATAGTTACTATATCAGGGAATGTCCAGAGGCGAATTAAGAAATATCATAAAAGAGATTCCGAGATAATTTATCCTCCAATTGATGTTTCTATGTTCAGGTGTGAGGAATATGGCGATTTCTGGCTTTCTGTGAATAGATTGTATCCTGAAAAAAGAATTGATTTACAAATAGAGGCTTTTAGGAAAATGCCTGATGAAAAACTTGTAATTGTAGGCGGGTATGCAAAAGGGGATCATGCGGAAAGCTATGCCAGAACCCTGTATAATGACCTTCCCGAAAATATTAAAATAATTGGGGAAATTAAGGATGATGAACTTAGAGATCTCTATTCCAGATGCAGAGGTTTCATTTGCACTGCCATTGATGAAGATTTTGGACTAACCCCTGTAGAAGCAATGGCAAGTGGAAAGCCGGTTGTTGCAGTAAATGAGGGAGGCTTTATGGAGACGGTAACGGAGGATACAGGTCTACTGGTTGATGCAAATTATAGAAGTATCAAAGAGGCTGTACAACTCATATCGAAGGAACCTGATATGTACCGGGATGCATGCATTGAGCGTTCAAAAATGTTCGATGTATCAATCTTTGAAAAACAGATTAAAAATGTGATTAATAATGGTCTTCAAGCACCTGAATAATCTTTACGCTTACAGGGAACTTATCTGGCAGCTGGCATGGAGCGAATTCAAGCTCAGATACAAGAATTCAATTTTGGGATATTTCTGGTCCCTTCTGGAACCCATGCTGATGCTTACAGTTCTATACGTAGTATTTTCCAATCTAATGAGGGTGCAGGTGGAGTATTTCCAGCTTTTCCTGCTTCTTGGTATAATTCTCTGGAACTTTTTGAGCAGGGCGACAAGTATTGGGATGAATTCCATCGTCGGGAAAGCGGATATGATTAAGAAGATCTACTTTCCCAGAGACATCTTTGTAATTTCTTCCTGTATAACAGCCCTTCTAATGAGCATATTTGAATCCCTTATATTCATTTCATTTATGGCTATCTTCAGGGTTCCGATATCTACCAATTTAATTTATGTACCATTTATCCTGATTTTCCTCTTTTTTATATCTCTGGGTCTGACCCTGGCACTTGCTGCACTGAATGTTTTCTACAGGGACGTACAGTTCATCTGGCAGGTCATTTTGCAGGCAGGATTTTTTGCGACACCTATCCTTTATACTATAGATATATTCCCGGCATACCTGCAGAAAATAGTATTGTTGAACCCGGTTGCAATAATGATAATATCAGCCCGTCATACCATCATATATTCATCGCCTGCTACAGTCGGGAATCTGACATTCATGCTGATTTCATCAGTAATTTTCCTCATTATGGGTTATGCTATCTTTAATAGACTGGAACCAAGATTTGCAGAGGAGATTTAATGCCGGCAATTGAAGTTGAACATTTATACAAATCATTTCGCATTCCCCATGAAAAAAGAAACACTTTATTCGAAGCATTGACCGGTGTTTTCAAGCCTGCACCCTATGAGACATTTCAGGCGCTGAAGGATATCAATTTCACAGTTGAGGACGGAGAAGCAATCGGTATTATTGGTGAAAATGGAAGTGGTAAAAGCACTCTGTTAAAACTAATAGCCCAAATCCTGGATTCTACCAGAGGGAAGGTGAATGTCAATAGAAAGGTCACACCTTTCCTGGAGTTGGGGGTGGGTTTCCAGCCTGAACTTACAGCGGCAGAGAACGTGAAGATCTATGCCACAATTATGGGGATGCCAAAAAAAGAGATCGAGAGCAAACTGGATGATGTTCTGGATTTTGCAGGACTTGAAAGATTCAGGGATACGAAATTGAAGAATTTTTCCTCGGGTATGCAGGTAAGACTGGCTTTCTCAACCGCTATACAGAACGACCCGGAGATCCTCCTGCTCGATGAGGTCCTGGCTGTAGGGGATATGGAATTCCAGCAGAAATGCCTGGAGGTACTAAAACAGTACAGGGAAAAAGGAGTTACAATTGTATTTGTCTCCCATGACCTGGGTTCTGTGCGCAGGTTCTGTGACCGGACATTGCTTCTCAACCACGGAGAACAGGTGGCTCTTGATGATACTGAGAAAGTGATAGACCAGTATGTATATGGGGAAGACGCTTCTAACATGTCTAGCAGTGATACAGAAGCAGATACATCCCCTGCAGAAGAGAATTCCGAAGAAAGTACACACCAGAGTAATAAGAAGGTGGAGATTACCGATGTTAAGTTTTACGACAAATTCGGGAATGCATCTAACAGGTTTAATTCGTCTGATCCGATGGTGATCAGAATATTTTATAATGCCCATAAGAAGGTACTGGATCCGGTATTTGGTATTTCACTTTATTCAGAGAATGGGGAACATTTGTTCGGTACAAACACAGAGTTAAGAAAAGTATCAATCGATCATGTAGATGGCGAGGGGTATATCGATCTTGAGGTTGAGAAGATCCCGATGCTTACGGGTCAGTTCCTCCTGACAGTTGCAATACATACCCATGATCAAAAAACGTATGATTGGCATGACAGGCAATATGCATTTGATGTGATCCCGACAAGTATGGATGCAGGACTTATTGAGATTCCCTGTCAATGGAAGATATGATGGAAGTGAGATAATGGACACATTTGAAATTCACGATGATGAGATTGATGTTGAAGAGATCATGAAAAAGATCAAAGACAATATCCGCATGAGAAAGGAAGCTGGTGTTTATCCACAAGACGGGATAGAAATGGGTCCTGCCGGGAATAGCCCTGAATGTAGCACAAATGTTCAGCGAGACCTTGAATACATCAATGCAAACTGGGATATCCAGAACAACAGTTATTTCATCAGTTCACATCGGCCTGTTGTAGGGAAGCCTCTGGTTAAAGGGCGAGAGCTTGTTCATGGTGAGGTGAGAAGATATGTCGATCCCATTATCTGGAAACAGACCGAATTCAACGGAAGCACTGCCCGTTATCTCAACAATGTCAATGAGAAAATCAATGCTTTTGAAAATGTTATAGGTAATGAGATAGAGCAATTGAGACCTGAGATTGATGATAAGATCGAGCAGTTGAGACCCGAGATTGATGATAAGATCGAGCAATTGAGACCCGAGATTGATGGTAAGATCGAGCAGTTGAGACCTGAGATTGATGATAAGATCGAGCAGTTGAGACCTGAGATTGATGGTAAGATCGAGCAGTTGAGGCCCGAAATAGATGGTAAGATCGATCAGTTGAGGCCCGAAATAGATGATAAGATCGATCAGTTGAGATCTGAAATCAATGATTTGATTGAAAGTCAGGTTAGTTCCGTAATTTCTTCGATGAACTCAGACATCGAGAATAAAGCGTGGCTTGCCAATATTTTGGAAAAAAGAAATTCAGATAATAAACCTATTAATTTTGATGATGAAATATCAAAAGAAAGTTCGATTAATTATTTTACATTCAGTGAAGAAGTAAGCAAAGCATGGACAAAAGAAGGTGGAAAACCTATTGATGTCCCTAATATGTATGAGGACTTATTGCCTTTTTTTAACAATTGCAATAATGTATTAGAAATTGGATCGGGGACAGGTTATTTTTTACAATTGCTCAAAAATAATGGTGTCGGAAGCTATGGTATTGATATAAATGAGGACTATGTTCTATATTGTGAAAAATTAGGGTTAAGTATTCAAAATATTGATGCATTGAGTCATTTAATGACTATTGATGATAAATCAATAGATGGTATATTTATGGGACAAGTTGTTGAACACTTAAACATTAATGAACTATTTCAAATATTAAAATTATGTTATGAAAAATTGCAATTTGGATCATATATTGCGATGTCTATGCCAAATATATTGAGTGTTTTAGTCTCAACGAATTTGTTTAACATGGATCCTACTCATGAAACCTATATTCATCCAGAGGTAATTAAATTTTTATTAAAGTCATGTGGTTTTAGAGAGATTCAAGAGAATTTTTATCAGCCGGTACCGGATGAAAGCAAATTAAAAAGAATCGACCCCAGTAATATTCCAAACGAGCAAATAAATAATGAAATTTTGGAAACTTTAAATTTCAATATAAATTTTTTAAATAATTTTTTGTTTGGGTACAGGGATTATTTAGTCATTGGAAAAAAGTGAATATCTATGCAGATTAATCAGGTCTTACCAGCTTTGAGTTGCCATGATGCGGTGAGTAATGATGCAATTGAAATCATGAAATTCTTGCGAAAGCAAGGATTTGATTCCAATATTTATGCAAAACATACACATCCTAAAGTGTCAAAATATACAAAATCGATAGATAAATACCATGGAAACGATCAAAACATTTTGATTTATCATTTTTCATTATATAGTGAGGATGTGACCGATTTTGTTAAAAAATTGCCTGACAAAAAAATATTACTCTATCATAACATAACTCCTCCCAAATTCTTCGATGGACTTTGTGAAACATTAAGCTATAGTTGTGCGAAAGGCTTAGACGAACTTAAAGATTTGTTCAGACATTTCCAAGTTGGAGTTGGAGTCTCTGAATATAATCGCCTATGTCTTGAAAATTATGGCTTTAAAAATACCGATGTTTTACCCATATTAATCAATATAAACAAATTTGAATCACATAATGAAAAAAACCTTAAAAAAAGATCTTATATTGATTCTACAATTAACATTATATTTGTAGGTAGAATTTCACCAAACAAGAAACATGAAGATATTATTAAAACATTTTATTATTATCAGCGTTACATAAATTCAAATTCAGTATTATATCTTGTTGGAAACGAACAAATATCCAGCTATTCAGAATATCTAAGGAATCTAATCGATACATTAGGACTTAGAGATCATATTATATTTACTGGAATGGTAACAGATGAGGATCTTGTAGAATATTATAAAAAAGCACATCTCTTTTTGTGTATGAGTGAACATGAAGGATTTTGTGTTCCTCTTTTAGAAGCAATGTATTTTGAGATTCCCATTATCGCTTACAATTCCACTGGGGTTCCCTATACATTAGATAATTCTGGAATTTTGGTTAATAAAAAACAATATAATAAAATAGCAGAATTAATTAATCTTTTAATTGAAGAAAAGGTTATTCGTGGAAGAATAATACAAAAACAAAATGAAAGACTAATGGCTTTTGATAAAGAGAAAACTGGCAAGAAGTTGATTAAGATTATTGAAGGTTTGAATAATAAAAATTAATTCAATGATATCAAATATGGTGTTATGAAATGCAATATCCGTTTGTTTCTATTGTTGTTTGTACTTATAATCGTAGTAACTATTTAGATGGATGTATTAAATCATTATATAAGCAAACATATCAGAATAGAGAAATTATTGTTGTAAATGGACCCTCAACTGATGATACAGATTGTATTTTGAATAAATTTAAAGATGTTCTGGTAATTAGACAAGAAAAGTTAAATGGATTATCTTATGCAAGAAATTTGGGTATAAGTTACTCTAAAGGTGATATTATTGCATTTATTGATGACGATGCAACAGCTGATGAAAATTGGTTGAAATATTTAGTTGACAAATATACTAATGATTCTGTAGGAGGAGTTGGAGGTCTTGTTTATGGTCCTCAAAAGTCACATATTCAATTTGCTAATGGTGTTATCAATAAATGTGGGATACCTAATGCAGTCAGAGATGATACTAAAAAGTTAAGAAAAGGTGAGTTCCAAATACTTATGGGAACTAATTGTTCATTTAAAAAAAGTGTATTATATGAAATTGGTGGATTCGATCCATACTTTAAATATTATCATGATGAAAGTGACCTTTGTACACGGGTAATTAATAAAGGCTATCAAATTGTGTATCAAAGAGAATCTTTTGTGATACATGATATGGTGGAAGGTCATAATAGAAAGTCACCTTATGATCTAAACTGGGCTGAAATAATAAAAAATGTTATTTATTACACAATGAAAAATTTTGGTAACACGCTTTCTTCTTATACAACACGACCTGTTTATTCTTTATATTGTTGGATAATATATTTTGTTACACCATTCTTTAACAATGAACTTACTTTAGGTTCTATATTAAATATTTATCAACAAATATTAAAGGGTGCGTTTCGAGGTTATAAAGATGGTTTGAGTTTGAATTTATTTGATAAAAATAAGGATATTTCATATCTCGATTTTAACATAGAAAATGAAAAGAAATCAAAAAAACATTCTATAACTGAATATCCTATTAATATTGAAGCAAATGGGTTGAGTAATAAGCTCAATATCGCATTGTTAAGCCAAGAATACTCTAAAAATTGTAATGGAGGAATATGTCGATATACACATGATTTAGCACATGGACTCGCTGACCTGGGCAACGAAGTGCATATAATTTCCAAATCTGAAAATGATAGGGAATATGATTATATGGATGAAAATGTCTTTGTACACAAAATTAATCCTCAAAAAATAGATTTTTTACCTTTGTCACCTGAGATGGACATCTCTCACAAAAACATTTCCTACAGCTATGAAGTATGTCTAAAATTGAATAATTTGATTGAAACCAAAAATATTCAGGTTGTTGAAGCTCCCTTGTGGGATGCAGAAGGGTTCGTTTTCTCTCTTATAAAGAACATTCCGTTAGTTGTTCGAGTTGAAACTCCATTATTCAAAGTAAGCGAAATCCAAAAATGGGATGTAAATAAAGATTTTAAGTTGGCAAATTGGATGGAAGGAGAAGCTGTAAGGCGTGCTGATCGAGTTATCGCAATCAGTAGTGCCATTGGAAAGCTAATTTGTGATCATCACAACGTCTCCGAAAATAATATCGATGTCTCTCCTCTTGGAATCGACCTTCCTATTGAAAGTCAGGCTTTTGACGATCAAGATAACGATATTCTTGAAGTGTTGTTTGTTGGTCGTCTTGAGAAAAGAAAGGGAATTGATACATTATTTAGAGCGATTCCTGCTGTAGTCAGGCGGATTACGAATGTTCGGTTCACTATCGTGGGTAGTGATACAAAAACAGCATCATTTAATGGTTCATATAAAAAACATCTATTAAACATTCTCGATAAAAAATATCATAAATATGTATATTTTATTGGATATGTTTCTAATGATGATCTTGAAAACTATTATAGAAAATGCAATATCTTCGTAGCTCCTTCTCTTTATGAGTCATTTGGACTTATATACTTAGAAGCGATGGCGTGGGGAAAGCCTGTAATTGGATGTGATGTTGGTGGTGTACCGGAGATTATTGTTGATGGCGAAACAGGGATTATTGTTCCTCCTGATGATGCCTCATCACTTGCTGATGCAATCTTAGAGTTACTTGTCGATGAAGAGAAAAGAAAGATTTTAGGGGAATTGGCTATAATGCGGATGAAAAAAAAATATGCGAAAGATATTATGGTAATGAGTTCACTGAATATATATAATTCAATTTGCAGAAAAAGAGGAATTCTATGAAAGAATATTTAGATATTGCATCTAAAATTTCAAGTCCTATTCAAGTGGAAAACGATATTAATATGCGACTTGTTGAAAGAAGGTCATTAAATCGTCTTTGTGATATTGGGGATTGGGAAGTAGGGGGTGCATTAAGTCAGATTATGAGTGATTTAAAGGAAGGTAGTTACATCCATAGAAAATCTTGGGAATATGCTATGTGTATATATGGACTTGAATCCCTTGGAGTTGTAACCTCAGAAAGTCATGCAATAGCGGTAGGTGCAGGTTATGAAAGACCATTGTTTTATTTTGCAAACAAAATTGAAAAGATGGTTGCAACTGATTTGTATAACAGTCCTTCGAATGAAGGTGATCCAAGTATGTTGACTACACCGTCAAATTTTGCACCATTCCCTTATTTAAGAGATAATCTCAAAGTTTCACAAATGGATGGAACAAATTTAGAATTTAATAATAATACTTTTGATTTTGCATTTTCACTTTCATCTATTGAGCATTTTGGTAGTAGGGATAACATTATAAAAGCCATGTCAGAAATGTTCCGTGTTTTGAAACCGAATGGTATTTTATGTTTGGCAACCGAATTGATTCTCAATAATGCTCACCATCCAGAATATTTTACTTTCAATGAATTGAAAAAATATATTCTTCAATCAACTGACTTTAAACTAGTTGGAGGAGATATTGATTTCAGGATATCTAAATCTCTTCTCTTAAATCCTATTGACTTAGATTTAGAAAAGAATCTTAACATAAGTCCGCATATTGTACTTAAGCAGGGAAATGTAATTTGGACTTCTATCATTTTATTTATGGAAAAAAAGTTGGTTGATTAATTATAAATTTGATGTGGTAGGTAGTTTAATATTTGAGAATACTGGAGTAATTTCACATAAGATGGAGTAATATTTCCAGTATTTCTTATTTCTCAAAAAAATTATATATCATTCATATAGTAAAATAAGTTTTTCGTATACAATGTCCCATTCATATTTCCCGGCCTTTTGAACTGTATTTTCTACACACATTTTTTGGAATGAATCATCTAATAGTATCTTCTTTAAAACAGAATCGATCTGATCAGAATCAAGTTCTACAACAAATCCATTAACACCTTCATCAATCAGGTCCTGTGCTGCATTTCTCTTTTCACTAACAGTGATAACAGGAACCCCGCATGCGAATGCTTCTATTACGATTATTCCGAAACCTTCACGGCTTGAAGGTAGGACAAATACTCTGGAAGATTTGATCCGGGCAATGAGGGCATCATATTTCAGGAACCCGGCAAACTCAACATTATCGGCTATTTCAAGTTCCTGGGAGAGTTTTAACAGCCTGTCCTTTTCAGGCCCATCTCCGATGATGCAGCATTTAAGTTGCGGGAGGTTGGCTTTTAATCTGGCCACTGCATTTAATAGAACATCGATATTTTTCTCTTTTATGAGCCTGCCTGCAAAAATTATGTCGCAAGTTTTGTTTGCAGGTTTTATACCTGTTATTTTCTGGAGATTGATTCCGTTCGGAACAACCTGTATCTTTTCCGGGTCCGTTCCAATAGAGATGAGTTGTTTTTTTGTCCACTCTGAAACAGCAATATTTTCTGATGATATTTTCGCAACAATCCTCTCTATAATTTTCCCAAAAAATCCCCTCCTCCCCATATACTCATACCAGTAGTCATCCCAGACCTCATGCCATGTGAAAAAGGCCGGGGTTTTTCTGAGAACAGATACTGTCCTTACGGTGAAGCAGGAAAAATACGGGAAGACACTTACATCAATAACATCAAATTTCTCTTTTAATAAAGGCTTGAAGAGTTTCACTGAAAAAATCAGGGCCTCAGAGATCGACCGCTTTCCATTGATATACAGTTCCCTGGCCGCACATACGCCATGGAGGGTCATACCCTCGTATTCAATAATATTCTCGCCTTCCCACCATTTGACCCCAAAAAGATGGACTTCGTCTCCACGTTCAGCAAGGCGTTTTCCGATCTCATAAATGCGCTTTTCAGCACCCCCTTTGACCCAGGGGTATATCGCATCATAGACAAAAGCGACCTTCAAGAAATCACCTATCAATATCGGTACCAAGAAGCATTACACTCAGGAAAATGGAACCAAAGATCATCTGCAGTCCCAGTGCGGCAAGTACCATTACCACAATAGCGATTTCGACCTCTGACAGGGACCCATAGCCAGTGCTTGCCCAGGTATACACAATCCAAAGGCCCAATATAAAGCTCAGTATCAGCAAACCGGAGCCTATGAACAGCTCCTTTTCCAGAGAGTGGTAACTTAACATCTTCCTGAATACGTCATTCTTTTTATGGTATATGCCATGAATAAGACCATAGGCCTTCATATAGGAGCCAGTGGCGAGTATCTGTCCGCCCACAATAAGCAACATACCTCCCAGAATAAAAGAATGCAGTCGTGTTTCCACTACATTACCCTGCAGGAGAGAAAGAGCAGTAAGTAAAAAGCCTACCAGAAATACAAGAAAGCCCGGCACAAACATAAATTTCAGAGGTTGATACAGCATCATGAATCTTACATGCCGCCAGCCGTCCTGCAGCGACCGGAGTTTGGACGGGGCATAACGTACATGATAGCTGATAGGTACCTCTTTGATCCTCAGGTCATTATAGGACGCCTCTATGACCATCTCCGAGGCAAACTCCATGCCATGGGTCTTGAGTTTCATCTTATCAAGGGCTTCCCTTGTAAATGCCCGCATTCCGCAATGTGCATCCGATATATCTGTTTTAAACAATAAATTCAACATCCGGGTCAGCAAAGGATTCCCAATATACTGGTGGAGCCACGGCATGGCCCCCTTTTGAATATTACCTCTCAACCTGCTTCCAATAACAAAATCCGCCTCTCCATTGATCAAATACTTCATAAATCCGGTTAATTCTTCCAGATCGTAGGTATTATCGGAATCCGCAATCGCAATATAATCACCTGTTGTGCTTGAGAGGCCCGCCATATAGGCATTTCCATAGCCTTCCTTGCCTGAAATGACCCGGGCACCCATGGATGCAGCAATCTCAGGAGTCATATCAGAAGAGTTGTCAACCACGATAATCTCCCCCTCAAGGTTGCATTTTTCAAAAACCTTCTTCGCTTTTGTGATGCAGATCCCAATGGTCTTTTCCTCATTCATGGAAGGCATCACAACGGACAATTTGGGCATGTGGATTGTTAATGAATATGTTGGTTTAAATATTTTTTTATGAACGCAAAAAGATGAATTCAGTTACCCAGAGATAATACACGTAAACTTAGTAACAATATATCTAAAGACATCTGGTAATTTCAGAATTATTGTTAGTTTCAATATTTCCTGGAATTTCGAGGATTTCTACAGAGCCATATTTGATATGCTTAACTAATTGTATCTTTCCTATCTGTTTTGCCTGTTGGATATATCCATTTCAAGTCAACTACCCCTCCCTTACGGCAAGGGGCTTGAATGTCAATTAAGCATTCGTCCGGGTGGCTGACAAGCACCCCTGAGATTCCAGGATATACCTGTAATCCCGTGTTCTGTGTTCAATATTCATTGCATCTATCAGATCGGCATTGTTCTCATACCAACATCTATACCCATGAAAGTAGAAGCATCTGTTATTTGTTTATCAGGAACTTCTTTCTCCACACATAAATGGAAATAATAATCTCCGTCTTTATGTTTTACAACTTTGGATGCCTGATATTTCCATGAACCATCAAAATACTGTTTAGCGTAATCATAATTCAAAATGGAATAAGATTTTCTTCCATTAATAGTGGTTATTTTGACCGTATCTTCACTAACAGTAAAATCTCTTTTGTAAGAAAAAGTCATTGATGACGGCGAAAACTCTACTTTTTGCCCTTTTCTGTTTATGTAATGTTTTGTAACATCCTGCAACTTGTCGTGGGATATTACAACTCATCTGGGATTTTAATTTTAATATTTCACGAAGATAGAAGTAAACTTCTGTAATTTCATTGCTGGAATCGGTTTACCTTTGTCAAAAACAAATTTGGAAGCATAATTCATTCCATCCGAATATTTCTGCATAGTTTCCACCAAATCATTATCAGGATTTGCCATTTTCAGGATAACTGTTTTAGTAAGAAACATACACTACTATATTCACTTACTTATTATAAAAAATTACTTTTCTGAATATCAGGCGCATTCCTCTCCTACCTTACGGAAAGGAACTCCTGCTCGATGAGTTGAAGTTACTTTTGACAATTCGTATTTTTGACTAACTTCGAAATTATTCAGTTTTTGAATATATCATTGAATTACTGCAATTATTCTACCAGGCAATTCCACTCCGATCATCTCTTATAGTAAAAATAATATCAATGATCAAATCATTTTGCAGCAAAAACATTAGCATTATCCGCAGGGTCGGTCCATGTCAGAAAAAGCAATACAAAAGATACTGGTAACAGGTGGTGCAGGTTTTATCGGCAGCCATCTGGTAGATCGCCTGTTGTCTGAAGGTTATGAAGTCACAGTTTTTGATAACCTGAGTTCAGGGAACAAGAAATATATCGAACCCCATCTAGACAAACCAAATTTCACATTTCTGGAAGCCGACCTGCTAGATGAACCCGCTATCAACAAAGCCTGCTGTGGCATTGATATGGTCTATCATGCTGCTGCAAACCCCGATGTCCGGCTGGGTGTGGAAAATACAAAGGTACATTTCGACCAGAACATCAGGGCTACCTACAACTTGCTGGAGGCCATGCGCAAAAACGAAGTGCCAAATCTTGCCTTCACATCAACCTCCACAGTCTATGGTGAAGCAACAGTAATACCAACCCCGGAAGATTACGGCCCACTTGTCCCGATTTCCCTCTACGGTGCCTCCAAACTGGCCTGTGAGGCTCTGATTACTTCATATTCCCATACTTTTGACATGAACTGCTGGATATTCCGTTTTGCCAATATCATAGGAAGCCGAAGTAATCACGGCATAATCTTTGATTTTATCAACAAACTTCGCGCCAATCCAAAATCCCTTGAAATTCTGGGAGACGGTAAACAATCCAAATCCTACCTCCACGTTCCAGAATGTGTCAAGGCCATTCTCTTTGCAGTTGAGCATTCCAGAAACACAGTGAATATCTTCAACATCGGTTCAGAGGACACCCTCAGTGCTACAGAGATAGGTGAAGTTGTGGCTGAAGAGATGGGTCTGCAGGACGTTGAATTCACTTATACAGGTGGTTCACGTGGCTGGAAAGGTGATGTGCCGAAAATGAGACTGGATGTGGCGAAGTTGAGGGAGATTGGTTGGAATGCCCGATGTACTTCTCAAGAGAGTGTGAGGAATGCTGTGCGGGAGTTGCTGTGAATTAACATAATATATAAATACACAATGCAAAATACCATAAATCAATCAAAGTAAGTAGAATCTCCAGTGATTATAATATGAAATCGATAATCCTTGCCGGTGGAACTGGCACACGTCTCTGGCCCCTGAGCCGCTCGCAGTATCCCAAACAGTTCTTGAAGTTTGGAAAACATTCCCTGTTCCAGGACACTGTATTGCGCTGTCTTGAGATATCGGATATTTCTGAAATTTTCGTGGTCACCAATTCAACTCAGCAGTTTTACATCAAGGGTCATATCCAGGAATTGGGATACGATCTGCCGGAGGAAAATCTTCTGATCGAGCCTGAAGGCAAAAATACCCTGCCAGCCATCTGTTTTGGGATGAAGGTGATCGAGAAAAAATATGGCAAATCCACTGTAGGGGTCTTTTCATCGGACCATGTAATGGCTTCCTCTGCAATGCAGATTATTGCAGAGGCAGAAATACTCGCAGAAAACCATCTGGTAACCTTCGGTGTAACTCCCACATCGCCTAACACCGGTTATGGTTATATCAAACCTGCAGAACAGATCAATATGGGCTTCAGGGTCTCTGAGTTCAGGGAAAAGCCGGATGTTGAGACTGCAGAACATTACATTGCAGAAGGTTGTCTCTGGAATAGCGGGATGTTCCTTCTTAATACTGAAACTTTTTTCACAGAGATCAAGAAACATGCTCCAGAGTTTTATAACGCTTTTAATTCCTCGGCAAACATGCAGGAAACATACAACAATCTTCCTTCGAAGTCGGTGGATTACGGCATAATGGAAAAATCCGACAACGTGGTCGTGGTCCAGCTTGATGCAAAGTGGAGTGATCTGGGTAATTTCTCTGCCATCTATGAAGAAATGCTAAAGGACCAGGAGGGTAACGTGATTAATGACTGTGACCAGATGAACCTGAATTCCAGTAATAACCTTATCCACTCAAAACCTGGCAAAATGGTAAGCCTCATAGACACAAATGACATGGCAGTGGTGGACACTCCTGATGCCCTTCTCATCTGTCCCAGAAACAGCAGCCATAAGGTCAAGCAGGTAGTTAACCAGCTGAAATCCAGAAACGATCCCAGAGCCAGCATCGGCCAGACTGTCTACCGGCCATGGGGGTCTTATACTGTGCTTGAATGGTCTGATGCTCATGTAATCAAAAAGATACGGGTTTTGCCTGAGCAAAAACTCAGTCTCCAGTTACATTATCACAGGAGTGAGCACTGGGTGGTTGTGACAGGTATGGCAGAGGTCCATGTAAACGGCGAAGAATTCTTTGTCAGGCCAGGCGAGAGTACCTTTATCCGTGCAGGAGAGAAGCACAGGCTGGGCAATCCTAGTACTATCCCACTTGAAATCATTGAGGTACAGCTGGGAGAATATGTGGCAGAGGATGATATTGTCAGGTTTGACGATGAATATGGAAGGAATTGATTCAATCTTTCTTTAGGCTCTACATCAGGCCAAATCCTAAAATATTTGCAACAAAAATATCAGATACACTAAAATATATCGTCTGCCATTGCATCTTCATACTTAATACCCAGATTGCTTCCAAAAAAATCCATTATTCTAAAGTATTGCTAGATGATTTTACTCCTGTATATGTATTAAGCACTGATTATAACTTTCTTTTTTGGATTACTAGGTCAATCAGTTCCAAAATATCATATACTGATATGAAATCACTTGTCTGTTTTCTATCCCCTAAAGTGGTCGGGGATTGTTTGGCCTTTATACTTTCTATGAATTTTGAGATTAGCCCCAAAGAAGGGTTAGAGGAAATCATGTTGGAGATTGTAGATATTGAAAGGACGAATACAAACTATAATAGGTATTCCAAAAGAATGGTGATACACCTAGCGTATTTTCATCAGCCAGTTTACTTACTCAGTAAGGGGATTTGAGTTTAAATATGATATCAATAAAATAATCAAGGTAACCAGTTTTTTCTTTTGTGTTTTTCGCTGGAATTACGGATAGATTAAACTTCTCTTTTTTGTTTATGATAGAAAAGGATACGTATGAATAGAAAGATTTCGGTCTCTGTAGAAACTCTTTCTTCTAACTTTCACTAATGTATTATTTATATAAGAAAAGTCCCAATGTAATTTTGGCTAAAATAAACACAAAGGGAGTGAATATATTTTGTTCCAGATTTAAGATCTGGAACTCCCATTATATCTATAATTGAATGGCATGTCAAAAGATTAATTAAAATTTATCGATTCAGTTATGTCTGTAGCTGGAGGATCACATCTTTCGATTTAACTTCAAGAATGACACAACCTGAATGCATGGCATATGTCATGCCCTGAAAAAAAACGGATCTCATACCAGTGGTACATTTTATTCTCAAGTATGCATCAAAAATTACTGGAATATTTCTGGGTGATTTATGCATCCGGCAGTATTCGACTCCTCAAAACCGGACAATCACAATTTACCTCACTCACATCCGTTTTTCGTACAGGCCTTTACCGTTGCAGTGCTATCATCCCTTTTCTTCCCGGTCCCCCCGATCTCCAGCACCTGCTCTGCCTTGCTTCCATAACGGTAAGCAGCAATTCCCTTACACTTCAACCGGTAGGCCAGCATGTAGATCTCCCGGAAAGCCTCCTCCGTAGCCTCATGAGGCAGGTTCACGGTCTTGGCAACAGCATTATCCACATGCTTCTGGAAAGCCGCCTGCATCCTCACATGCCAGCGGGGTTGGATCTCCAGGGCGGTGGCAAAAACCCGTCTGGTATTTTCCGGTATATTCGGACTGTTCTGGAGGGATCCGGTTTCGGCAACTTCCTCCATCAGCTGTGTGCTGTAGAACCCGTGTTTCCTTGCCATCTCCTCAAAAACAGGATCGATCTCTGTCAGCCGGGTTCCCATCACATTGCGCCTGTAGGTGAGGGCAAACATCGGTTCAATTCCTGAAGTGGTATTTGCAATTATGCTCAGGCTGCCTGTGGGGGCCACGGTATTCACCGTTGCATTGCGCATTGCAGGATAATCCCTTGCAAGAGTACTCCTGTGAAAATTCGGGAAACTGCCCCGTTGCTCACCGAGTTCCACAGATTTTTGCACGGCTTCTTGCCGGATGAACTTCATCACTTCTTCCGCTGTCGCGATTCCTTCCTCACAATCATAGGGAATGCCCAGGCGTGCCAGCATGGCGGCAAATCCCATAACACCCAGGCCGATCTTGCGGTTTTGTTTTGTCCTCTGCTCGATTTCCGGCAGGGGATATTTGTTGGCATCGATCACATTATCCAGGAAATGTACTCCTGTATGGACCGTTTCCTTCAATTTCTGCCAGTCGATAGCCCCTCTCCTGACCATCCGTGCCTGGTTGATCGAGCCGAGGTTGCAGGATTCATAGGGCAAAAGAGGCACCTCTCCGCAGGGATTTGTACTCTCGATTGTGCCGACTGCACTCAGGGGATGTCTGCGGTTGATCTCATCCAGGAAAAGCAGGCCGGGATCTCCGGTCTGGCAGGCACACGTCACTATCCGGTCAAATACATCCCGCGCCTTTAATCTCTTCTCAACTTTACCGGTTCGGGGATTTACAAGGGCATAATCCCTGTCCTGGCTGACAGCCTCCATAAATTCATCCGTCACACCCACCGAGAGATTGAAATTGCGCAGCATATCCTCCTTTTCCTTGGCCCCGATGAACTTGCAAATATCCGGATGGTCAACTCTCAGTACTCCCATATTGGCTCCCCTGCGCCTGCCGCCCTGCTTGATCACATCCGTTGCCTTGTCAAAGATCGTCATAAAGGAAAGGGGTCCGGAAGCCACGCCTTCTGTGGAGCGCACAGGGTCTCCCTCCGGTCGCAGGTCTGAAAAGGAAAATCCTGTGCCACCGCCGGATTGATGGATGAGGCTCATATCCTGCAGGGACTTGAAGATACTTTTCAGGGAATCTTCCACAGGCAGCACAAAACACGCACTCAATTGCCCCAGTTCGGTGCCTGCGTTCATGAGGGTGGGGGAATTGGGAAGAAACTCCAGATCTGCCATTACCTGATAAAAATTATCTTCAGTTTTTTCCACACTGTATCCGTAGCTGCTGTCGACTCTGGCAATAGCCTTTGCAACTCTGCTGAACAACTCGTCGGGCTTTTCTGCGACTTTCCCCTTTGCATTCCTTAAAAGGTAGCGCTTTTCCAGCAACGTTTTTCCATTGGCGGACAATTTGGATTCGATTGCTTTATCCTCTTTACCCATACAAACCCCCATTTTAAGATTGGGCTAAGGTGCTTTATAATTACTTCGCCGTTTCAGGAGCAATCCTGGCATTCATCACTTTCCCTTCTCTGTATCAGGGAATAGGTGATCATTATTGCCAGGAGCAACGCAAAGAAAGTTTTCACTTCTGCAGGCAGCAGGTCACTTGCACTTCCCGCAATGGTCGTTGCCTCAATTCCCATTCTAATGTATATGAGGTCGAGCAACATCCCAAATACCAGCGCAAAGAGGGCTATCATTGCAAGATAAATGGTAACAGCCTTTTTGCCCATAAACTTCGTAACCATTGTAATGGTTGCAGCATTGGTGGCCGGCCCTGCAAGCAGGAACACAAATGCGGTACCCGGGCTCATCCCTTTGGCGATAAGGGCGGCTGCCAGGGGCGTGGAAGCGGTGGCGCAGATGTAGAGGGGAATCCCTACAAACAGCATCAGGATCATCGAACCGATCCCGCCTCCAAGGTAGCCTCCCACAATTTCCGCCGGGACAATATAGGAAATCACTCCTGCTATCAGCAGCCCCACAACAAGCCACTTTGCAATATCTCCCAGCAGTTCCACGTAAGCATATTTTATGGCATCAATGGCTCGCTCTTTCAGGCCTGCTTGGCCGCAATCATCACCGCCGCAATCACAACCCGGATTTGTTGCCTCTTCCTTTTTTGAAAGCATAGTGGGGTTTGAGAGTGTATTTGTCACGTCCTTTTCCATAATATTGCTTGTAATTCCTGCTCCCAATGCGGTTATGAAGGTAGCAACAGGTCTGAATACTGTCATAACGGGATCAAGCAGGGCATAGGTGATTGCGATTGAGTCAGCTCCGGTCTGGGGCGTCGATATCAAAAAGGACAGGGTGGCACCATTGTTTGCTCCTCTTTTTTTCAGGGACATTGCCGCAGGTATCACACCACAGGAACATAGGGGCAGGGGAATGCCGGCAATAGAAGCTTTGAGGACCGAACTGAATCTCCCGGCCCCGCTGCCGAGATGCCCGATAATCTTCTCATTGGAAACCACAAGTTCCAGCAGTCCCGCAATTCCAAAACCCAGGAAAAGATAGGGTGCAGCCTCTTCGAAAAGGTACCAGGTCTCGTGTATTATTCCGGCCAGAATTTCCATAACGTTTTGTGCAATGCTCATCGGTATTCCTCAATAATATGCTGTCTGCATGTTTCGATCAGCAGCCTGACATGTTCATCTGCAATGTAGTAGACCGCAAACCGCCCCTCCTTCCTGACCCTCACAAGGTCTAGCTGGCGTAGTATCCGCAGATTGTGGGATATTGCAGACTGTGAGGCTCCAAGTGCTTCACTGAGTTCACATACGCACATATCCTTTTTTTTGAGTAAGAACAGGATATTCAGGCGTGCTGATGATTGCAGTGCCTGAAATATGGCAGACATGCGCGTAATTGTTTCAGGAGGGGGAATTGTGAGTTTTTCAATCTGGTTTTTATCCATGCGTTTGCAGGCTGAATTATCCATGAACACATAATCAATCCTTCATATATATAAATCTGTTTCTCTGTGGAATGGAAAAATTAACCGTAAAGTTCCTTCTCCAGTAATTATCTGAATGATTTGAGCGGAAAGTAGTATAATTGTTATATAGGGGAGTGGATAATGCAATTATTGGATATATGTTGTCTAAAGACAAGAAGGTATTAAAATGAAGGTTGTAGCATTCAATGGAAGTCCCAGGGAAGACGGGAACACCGCAAAGCTCGTCAAAAATGTATTTTCAGAACTCGAAAGGCAGGGAATTGAGACCGAAATGATTCAGCTGGGAGGCATCCCTGTCATGGGATGTACTGCCTGCATGAAGTGTTTTGAGAACAAGGACCGCCGATGTGTCATATCCAGTGACCTGATCAATGAATGTATAGAAAAGATGATTGAGGCCGACGGGATAATTATTGCAAGCCCTACATACTTTGCCGATCTGACTACGGAAACAAAAGCCCTGATTGACAGGGCGGGTTTTGTAGGCAAAGCAAACGATGAACTTTTCAAACATAAGGTCGCAGCAGCGGTTGTGGCTGTCAGGAGAGCAGGTGCCCTTCACGCATTTGATTCCATCAACCACTTTTTCTTGCTCTCCCAGATGGTCGTACCGGGTTCAAGCTACTGGAATATAGGAATGGGGCTTGCCCCGGGGGATGTAGAGTCTGATACAGAAGGAATGCAGACAATGCAAAACCTTGGCCAGAATATGGCCTGGCTTATGAAAAAGATCAATGGCTGAGTGGCCACATGTTTCCTTTTTGTGGATACGTATTTCCCGTGTATGAAAATGCGTGTCCATAAACTCTCTTATTCTCCCGTCTCATCAAGTATATTTGGACAATTCATTCCGGGCGTGAGCCAAGTTCCAGTTGTGTTGTCATTTTTTCCCCATCTCTGTAATACTCAAGTTCAATCTCATCACCCGGCTGTTTCTCACTTATATGCGCTATGATCTGGTCACTGTTGTAGACTTCAACCCCGTCTACTTCTACAATGATATCCCCGTTGATGAAGATTATTTCGTCATTGATCTTTACTTCTTCTGCACTTTTCAGCCCGGCCTCCTCGGCAGGTCCGCCTTCCACTACAACCACGACCATTACTCCTCTGGCCGCCTCCTCATTAAGGTCCATGAAATCTGCTGCCCTGGGACTTACAGGTAGCATCTGTATACCAATCCAGGAATGATCATATTCTCCTTTTTCTATTATGGCATCGGCAACCATCCGGGCTTTATTGGAAGGTATAGCAAAACCCAGATTATCTCCGCTACGGGCACGGTTGACTCCGATCACTTTCCCTGAGAGATCAATAAGCGGCCCTCCTGAATTGCCCGGGTTTAACGGTGCATCGGTCTGTATAACATTTGGGATGGAAAATCCGTTTGTTGTAGACATTGTCCTGCCCGTGGCACTGACAATTCCATGTGTTACACTTCCCTCAAGTCCGAAAGGCGTACCTATTGCCATCACCATCTGAGCAGGATTTATCCTGGATGAGTTGGCCATTGGCAGAGGATAGGGCTGGCAGGTTTCATCACAGGGGACTTCATCGACTTTTAATACCGCAATATCAGAATATACATCAGTGCCCGTGATTTCAGCATCCATTACCACTCCGTTGCTGAAATATACTTCTACGGAATCAGCACTTTCCACGACATGCTGGTTCGTTACGATATACCCTTCTGCATCATAAAGAAATCCCGATCCGCCACTTATGAATTGGTTTCCGTTAATTTCTCCTTCTGCCCTTACGGAGACAACCGAATCAAAGACCAGATTATAGAGATTCTCATATATTTCACCGGAACTGCCGTTGATTATTATGTTTGAAACATTGCTCTCAGGAATATCCGTAGCCGGTGTTTCCTCTCCGTAAAGTATTGTTGTTAAACTGATCCCGAGTACAAATCCGATAAGGAGAAACAATATTGCCATCAGGGGTAGTACGTTTCCTTTTTCTTCCCTGTGCAGAGAAACTGGAACTATCATCATGGTATCCATTGTCGGTAACATTTATTGCGTTTTCGTCTCTTAATAATCATTCTATGAAGTTCATACACAATATTACTTATACTTGTGTACTATATTTGATTGGATTTGAGTTGGCATGCATACGGAAAACAAATTCTATAAAATATGTATCTTCCTTTTTCTTTTGACTCTGCTACTATGGTTGTCTATTTTCCCTCTGAAATCCTCATTTGATACCGGAGATGTAGCTGTTGAAGGATTGTACCTGTTTTGTGCTTTACTTTCTCTTTTGATTATCTATAAATTGGATGACGCAAGGTTGGTTGCAGGCTGGTTTCTGTTTGTTTATGGTCTGTTTGTTGATTTTTTGGATGAGTTTACCCATGAACCGGATTTTCTCAGCGTTTATTTTGAAGCATTTCTCACCGCATCCGGACTTCTCATTATTGCCTCTGGTTTTTATTATCATTTGAGGGAATGGGAACAAACAAACGAACAATTGAGATATGAAATATCCTTCAAGGAAACCCTGCTGGATGTCATGCGTCATGATCTTTTGAATCTGGCAAATGTTGTAAAGGGTTATTCTGATCTCTTATCAATGACCAACCCTGATCCCGATACAACCAGATATTTAGACAAGATCCGCAAAGGGAACGATGCCCAAATAAAGATGATCAAAGATATATCAGAACTTGCACGTTTGGAATCCGTTACAGCAATCACATTTCAGGAGATGGATTTATCATTAATCCTGAAAGAGGCCCTGAATGAATCGGCATTCCTGTATCATGAAAGAAATATACAGATTATCAATGAACTTGAGGGAGCCTATCCGGTCCATGCGAACAATATTCTGAAACAGGCATTTGTCAATATATTATCTAACGCTGCCAAATATTCTCCGGAGGGCAGTTCTGTCAGGATATATGCAGAAGATGTGGATGCATACTGGAGGATAAATATAGCAGATAGCGGCCCGGGTATTGCTGATGAAGATAAAGTTCATATCTTCAAACGCTTCAGCAGGGCTCATAAAGGCAGCACCAGTGGCAGTGGCATAGGCCTTGCAATTGTGTGGCACATCATCCTGTTGCATAAGGGTTCGGTGAACGTGCATGATAATCCTGCAGGTGGCTCAATATTCAGTCTGGAAATTCCTAAAGTCAATTCAGAATTTTGAGTGAATGACTGAAGCGAGTTGTTCGAGTTCCTCCCTGTCAGGATTGGAATCCACAATGGTATGCATTGATCCTCCGCCGTCATTTTCATAACGAGGAATTATATGCACATGGACATGGGGTACAGTTTGCCCGGCAACCAGGCCATTGTTAATCCCGATATTAACCCCCGGCGCCTCAGTAACTGCAATGACTTTTTTAGCGATCCTGTTGACAGAAGCGAATAATTCGGCTGTCTTTTCCTCACTCATTTCCAGGAAACTGGTTATGTGTTCCTTTGGCAGGACGACTGTATGTCCTCTGGATGTGGGATAGATGTCGAGGAACGCATAGGCATGCTCATCTTCATACACTTTGTGGGAGGGAACTTCTCCGGCTATTATTTTGCAAAATAGACAATCCATGTTTTTCACCTACTTCTACTGGTTGCTTTTATTTTATAACAATTCTGGACTCTCTATTTTAGGCAATACGAAACTTTTAAATCATATAGAAAATATGCAGGACTATAAGTTAGGATACCCCAACATTAGGATGTTGTGAAATGAGCAATAAAACATTGGATTTATTGGATGCGGGTCAAAATGCCCGTGTAATCCAGGTAAAAGGCAAAGGTCCTTCCAGGCGGCGCCTGCTTGAAATGGGGATGGTACCGGGAGTTGTCCTTAGCGTGACAAAGAAGGCCCCGATGGGTGACCCGGTGGATTTCAAGTTGAAAGGCTACAACCTTTCCCTGCGCAAACAGGAGGCACAGATGATTGTCGTAGAGGTTACTGGAGGAGTAAAATGACATCAAGGATCCCTCTTGCAATGTATCCAACCGGGCAGACATGCCGGATTTGCGATGTGTGTGCCGGAAAAGGGCTAAAAAGAAGACTCATGGAGATGGGTTTGACCCCTGAATCCATTATTCAGCCCCTGGGGTGTAACAGGGGGTCTTTTCTGGTATTGGTAAACGGTACACGTTATGCCCTGGGCAGGGGAATGGCCAATAAAATAATAGTTGAGCCAGTTTACGGGGAGGTGCCACAGTTTGGCTGAAAAGATAAAAGTTGCAGTGGCAGGCAATCCCAATGTGGGTAAAACCACAATCTTCAATGCTCTTACCGGAGCACGTCAGAAGGTAGGTAACTGGCCCGGTGTGACTGTAGAAAAGAAGGAGGGCACAAAGAAACACAAAGACCATATCCTGGAAATTGTAGATCTGCCGGGTACTTACAGTTTAACGGCCTATTCGGCCGATGAAGTGGTTGCCAGGGATTACATCCTTGAAGAGAAACCCGATGTTGTTGTACAGGTCCTGGACTCCACAAATCTTGAAAGAAACCTGTACCTGACATCCCAGCTGCTTGAAATGGGTACCAATTTGGTTCTTGCCTTGAACATGTCAGATCGTGCCGAAACACGGGGGGACGATATTGATATCCGCAGACTTGAAAGCCTGTTAGGTGTTTCTGCAATTAAAACCGCGGCAAACGAAGGAAGAGGTATCAATGCGCTTCTGGATTCTATTGTGAACAAAACAGAAAGTAACCCTCCCCTTCCTCATGAAATCGGCTATGGTGGCAGAGTGGAAGAAAATATCTGTGCACTGGAGGAAATTCTGGGCAGTGATCGGGAATTATCAAAAAATTATCCCTCTCGCTGGATGGCTGTGAAATTGCTTGAAGGGGATGAGAATGCCCTTTCCAAATTATCTTCAAGCAGCATTGAAGGAAAAGTGCAGAATTTCCTTTCGGATCTTGACCATGAAGAATACGAAGTTGAAATGGCAGATAAAAGGTATGAGTTTATAGGTACCCTGCTGCCCCAGGTCTGCACAACCTGTGCTGAAGATGTATCTCCCTCGGATATGGTGGACAAAGTCATCACCAACAAGTATCTGGGTATTCCTATCTTCCTCACCCTGATGTGGGGTATGTTCGAACTGACCTTTGCTTTTGCCACTCCTTTTATGGAACTGATCGACATGTTCTTCGGGTGGCTGGCGGCAGCGGTTACCTCAAACATTGAAACTGTTTGGCTTGCTTCCCTTCTGGGTGATGGTATTGTTGCCGGTGTGGGATCTGTCCTGCTCTTTGTGCCCAATATTTTCATCCTGTTCTTCGTCATCGCCCTGCTTGAAAGCAGCGGCTATATGGCAAGAGCTGCCTTCATAATGGACAGACTGATGTATACAATGGGATTGCAGGGCAAGTCATTCATTCCCATGCTCACAGGCTTTGGGTGCTCCGTTCCTGCTATAATGGCAACCCGTACTTTGGAGGATGAAAAGGACAGGCTCATCACGATGCTGGTTACGCCCTTCATGTCCTGTGGAGCCAGGTTGCCGGTGTATATTCTGCTTGCGGGAACATTTTTCAGCAGGCAGGCAGGTTCGGTAATTTTCGGTCTGTATGTATTGGGGATACTTGTGGCTATTGTTTCGGCCAAACTCTTCCGGACATTCATCGCTAAAGGCCAGCCGTCTCCTTTCATCATGGAACTCCCTCCTTATACCAGGCCTTCACTGAAGGATTCCCTGCAACACATGTGGAATCAGGGCTACCTCTACCTCAGGAAGGTCGGGACAATAATTGTCGGTGGGGTCGTGCTCATCTGGCTGTTGGCCTACTTCCCGCAGGGGGCAGACTATGGTAGTGCTGATAGTCTGATAGGCTCACTGGGTAAATTGATCGAACCCCTTGTAGCCCCTCTTGGATTTGACTGGAAAATAGCCGTTGCACTGGTCTTCGGATTTGTGGCCAAGGAAATTGTAGTGGGTTCCCTGGGGACCCTGTATGGTACAGGGGAAGGTGAGGCTCTGTCCTCTGCCTTGGTGGCAGACCCGGGTTTCACTCCTGCAATAGCCCTGGGGCTAATGGTGTTCACTCTGCTCTATGTGCCCTGCATAGGAGCTGTTGCAGTTATCAAGAAAGAAACGGGTTCATGGAAATGGATGTTTTTCCAGGCGGCATATTCAACAGCAGTGGCCTGGATACTGGCACTGGTGACAATAGGTGTTGGAAATATAGTTCTTTAATGAGGTGAGTTTAATGGAAAAAAATCATAATGGTTTGAAGTATATTTCCCTGCTGTGGGGAATACTGTATATGGCCGCAGGCCTGGTTCAGGTCGCCAAGGGAGTGGGTCTTCTGCCCGCTTCCCTTGTATCCTCCAGTCTGTTACCTGCTGAGCTGGCCGGGGGTCTTGTGCTTGTGGTAATCGGTGCGGTATTTTTCGTCGCAACCTTTGAGTTTTCAAAGGACTCCTTTGAAGGATCCGCCTATGCCTATGTGGGAATATTGCTCTGCCTGGTGTTCGGCACCCTGTATTTCCTGAGTATGGTAGCAGATCTTATCAATGCCTATATACTTGCCATGGAAGGTTACGAAAAATGGACATTTGTTGACAGTTTCAAACCAGCATTGTATCTGGGCATTTTATCCGGGGTTGTATATGCTGTCTGGAAAAACAGGTTTAAACCGGTAAATCAGGGAGGATTTTAAGATGGTTCTGGGATACAAGTATGTATTGAAAAAAATGGCAGAAATGGATAGAAGGGGCAGCATCTCCTTCAATGCCCTGTCTGCGGAAATGAATATGAACACCCGGCAACTGAAAGGCATGCTTGAATTAATGGAAAAAATGGGGCATGTCAGGAAAATCGGAGACATTAATGAAAACCCCGAGCTTCTTTCCTGTGGCACCTGTAAATCCTGTGGATGCTGTAATCGTGGGATTTCCTATGGTACTACATACCAGCTTACCGATAAAGGTCGGAGGGTGTGCAGTACCTGATTACTTTGATTGGTCCGGCCAGCAGTTGAATGGTATGATATCACTCCCTTTTTGCAACAGCGCCATTTCTCCGTTTGGCAAACGAGCTTCCGGCCGGATCATTCATCTTTCTTATTTAGGTCGATTGCTGAAAAGTCTTAATCCACAGGCCTTCTGACCAGGGAGCCGTCACGCATCTTGATCGTTATATATTTGCCTTCTTCTCCGGCTTCGTATTTATTGTAACGCAAAACCTCAAATCTGCCGGCATCTGTGAGTTTCCTTATTGTGCGTATATCTTCGTGGCCGATTTTCCCTTTTTTTGCAGGTGGGTCAATATTGGCCTTTTTCTTTGAATATATGGTCCCGCCTTTCATGTCCGCCCCGACATGGCTGCCTGCATCATCTGCCAGCAGTATTCCGTTTTTCATATATGCACCGGCAAAGGCTTCACATTTACCCTCTACGTAAACTGTTCCGCCATTGAGATGGGCTGCAGTATTCATGCCGCTATCCCCTTTGATTAGCAACATTCCTCTTTCCATCAGCAATCCGTTTCCGTTGCCTGCATCTCCTTCTACTGTAATGCTGGCCTCACAATTGCAACGGGCTGCCAGGGTATTGCGCAGGATTCCATCATTGAGCAGGAGATTATTTCCTTCCAGTTTGTTTAGCAGCAGTTTTTCCTGCAATTCCTCGCAGACCAATTCCGTGATTGACACGAATTTGCGATATCCTTCCCTATCGGATTCAACTTCCACTATATTTCCCATGGGTTTTCCGATGTCGCCCATTATGTATAGGTTGCCGGATACCATTCCCATCCCTGCTTCAGCGCCAACATCACCGTCTATTATGATGTTGCCGGCATTTTCTGTCTTCCCGCTGCCTCCAAGGTGGGATATGCTGGTGCCCATTCCCTGAGCAAGCCGTTTTCCGACATCACCGATAATCTGTACAGTACCTGTCTTTTTGAGATGATCGACTATTTCCCTGTATGTGTACTCTGTGCCTTGCTGGTGGGGGATGACAGAATCCGGATTGAAATCACTATTCCAGCAAAAGTTGTAAGTGTAATCGCAGAGGTTGTCCGGCGGATTTGATAGTTCGATCGTGATCATGTTTCCACCCTTAACCATGAATGAGTGCAGGCAGACAGCGGGTACAGACCCAGATGCTTTCTTTTCCATGTCTCAGGGGCATCAGGTATCTCTCATTTTCATCCCTGTCACACTTAAAGCAGTGTATTGACCCGGCTTCGGTATATTTTTCTTCATTCTCCTGCATTTCTTTAACTGCCTGCGGATTGAAATCCATGGTCTGCCTTTCTTCAATGGATATTGCATCCTGTGGACAGACCCCGATACAGAATCCCATGCCATCGCACAGTTCTTCAGATACGACTTTAGCTTTACCATCTATTATCCGGATGGCACCCTCGGCACAGGGGCTGACACATTTGCCACAACCATTGCATTTTTCCTCGTCTATTTTGACTATCATCCGATTTATCATTTTCAAGCCTTCCGTTAATGATGTGTACCTTCCACAACTTCAATTCCTGTATTTTCCAGTGTCTGCCTTATTGAGTCCACATGAGGACATTCCGGATAATTTTCCATTTGCATACAGGAACTGAGATGTACTGTTTCCACTCCGTGTTTTTTCAGGGACCGGGCAAGCCTGAACACCCTTCTCCCCGGGCATCCGCCGCATGTGAAAAATGCGGTCATATCCGTATTTTCATCGTAATCACTGAAAGCGACTGTTTTTTCATTGAATGCCTTGAAACATCCTATCCCGGGGCAGGTTTCTGCAACGATAGCACAGCGAACTACTGCTATTTTCTTGTTATCTGGCATTTGTATTCTCCTTTTGTGCATTATCCAGTGCAGAGCCCACACTTTCCCGGACAATATAGCCTGCTTTGTGCAGTATGGTATCCCCGATTTCAGGATCATTATCCATACTTGCAGTACAGGGATATGCATGATGGGCAGAGGAAACCGTTTCCTTGAAATCTGCAGCTTCGGTATAGACAAGTTTACGGGCAACAAACCATGTGCATCCGCAGGGAGCATCCCTGATTACCCGTGCGGTTGTGATTTCCTCATTATCAAGTATTATTTCGATTTTGGGTTTCCCAAACCCTATTTCCACGAATCTGTCAATTACATGTTGGCCTGTTTTCTCAAGGCTGCAGAAAGGCTTGGGGAAAGCATATTCGATTCCCTCTTTCTGAAGTTTTTCTGCAACCTGGCGGACAAGGCCTGCCGGGGCGTGTTTGGGATTTTCAACAGGTGCTATCACGCCTTTTGCATGTGCTTTTTTCGCAACTGTCGGCAGGCCGGCAAATAAATCCGGATGCAGATCCATTGCAAGGAACAGATCACAGGGTTTCAGGTCAGCAGGCAGGTATTCTTCCGGCTCTTCCACAAATTCAGGCAGATCTGCGGGCAGTTCATGGATTTCTGTAAGGAACCCGGAATAGGATTTGCGTCCCTGTCGACAGTGATCGCAGGCTTCCCCGCAGGATGTGCAGAACTGATCGGAATTTATGAGATTGCCCAGCACCTTTTTCCCGAATTCCCCGCTGTACAGGACACTTATTCTTATTGGTTGCGGATCTGCTAAGGTACGACCTCCTGGATATATTTTGTATATCAGGTATATTAGTAATACTGGCATATAAAGAAGGGAGTATCTATTCAGATACCGCCCAATTCAGGAAGCCAGGCAATCCTGATTATGTACAGGAGAACCAGAATCAATATTGCCAGCAGGATCAATATTTTCATTTTGCAAAAGAAAAATCCGGCAGATTTGCCTATCCTGAATATAAAATCCATTCCCCACTATTACCACCTATTGTTTTCACTCTTCCACTACACGCAGGCGGTTCATTACATCGCCGGGTTTGATTTTATATACAACGTCCATTCCATCAATGACTTTTCCAAAAACCGTGTGCATACCGTCCAGGTGGGATTGGGGGGAATGGGTTATGAAGAACTGACTTCCCCCGGTATCCTTGCCTGCATGGGCCATTGACAGGGCGCCCTTTGTATGCTTGCGGGGATTTATTTCGCATTTGATCGTGTAACCCGGCCCACCTGTTCCATCGCCCTTGGGGCATCCTCCCTGTATCACAAAATCAGGAATAACCCTGTGAAAGTTCAGGCCATTATAGAATCCCTGCTTGATAAGTTTTTCAAAATTGGCAACCGTTCGGGGTGCATCATTCTCGAATAATTCAAGCACGATGTCTCCCTTGTCTGTCTCGATAATGGCTTTTTTCATTTTGAAACTCCGTTTTAATGTCGTTTTGAAATTTGAATAATGAGTTTATAGTTATTTCGCTGTTATTATTGTATGTGATATCGGAATCCGTCAGGTTTGTGAATCCGGACAATCTCACCCCCTGTCCCCACAACATCCGATACACCGCTTTCATCGGCCTGCAAGTATCTCCCTCTCCACATGATAAAAATCCCTGCAATGTTATACCGTAACCGTAATGTGTCCTCTTTTATATTTAAAGATACTATTAATATAGACACTGCAAGGTTTGAGAACTAATTATAAGAGAATGCCCGGGATAAAAAAAGAATATGGAAAGGAGAGTAGATAAAAGTAATACCCGGAGGTATTACTTTGCAAGATCGTAGTTCTGGTTTACGATCTTTAAGGCACAGAAGTTTCCGCACATGGTGCATGCATCTGTGTCTTCCGGTGCACGGCTGTTCCTGACATCACGTGCAAGTTCCGGATCAAGTGCCAGACTGTACATCTTTTCCCAGTCAAGGTCACGGCGTGCCCTTGCCATTGCCAGATCCTGATCACGTTTGTTTAGTTTGACCATGTCACCAACGTGGGCTGCAATCTTGGATGTCTTTACACCTTCGATAACATCTTCCTTATTTGGCAGGGCAAGATGTTCTGCAGGAGTTACATAGCACAGGAAGTCACAGCCGGCTGCTGCGGACTGGGATGCACCGATTGCGGTGACGATGTGGTCACGTCCCGGGGCAACATCTGTGACAAGTGGTCCGAGCATGTAGAATGGCTTGTGGTCACTCATGGATTTCATGAGTTTCACATTCATATCGATCTCGTCCAGTGGTACGTGACCGGGACCTTCTACAATAACCTGGAGGTCATATTCGTCGTGGGCCCTCTGGGCACATTCGGAGTTGATGATCAGTTCCTGGATCTGTGCACGGTCGGTTGCATCATGAACTGCGCCGGCACGCATTCCGTTACCGGTAGAAAGGGTAACTTCGTGTTCTTTGAGGATTTCACAGAGATAATCGAAGTCCTTGTAAAGGGGGTTTTCGGCTTCATTGTGGAGCATCCAGGAACTCATGAAGGCACCGCCACGGGAACAAAGTCCGCCATAGCGGCCATGGGCTTTAAGCCTGTCCAGTACGATGTTGTTGATACCGGTATGGATAGCCATGAAGTTTGTACCGAGTTTTGCCTGTTCCTCGGTTGCGTTCCACAGATCGTCTTCTGTCATGTGGACGATGGAACCGTCCCTTTTGGCTGCTGAGATAAAGGCCTGGTAGAGTGGTACTGAACCTACAGACAGATCGATTGCGTCACAGACCTTTTTCCTGATTCCGAGGAAATCCCCGCCGGTACCCAGTTCCATAAGAGTATCTGCACCGGCTGCCTGTGCTGCCTTTGCCTTCTCGACTTCCAGTTCCTCATCGACAATATCCGAAGAAGCTCCGATGGAAGCGTTCACTTTCGTAGTGAGGCCTTCTCCAATACCACACACTCTGATGTCCCTGTAGGGGGTAACAGGTATTACGATTCTGCCGGCTGCGACTCCACGGCGCACGAATTCAGGTTCCACGCCCTCAAATTCTGCAACCCTTTTCATCTCTTCGGTAATAATTCCGTTCTTGGCATCTGTTACGATTGACATGTTTTTACCTCGTTTTAATGATGGGAAATGGGTACATATTTTATTTAAACCTTATTAAAAAATCAAGTTGCATTGATGTAAAGTGATTTTGAGTTTGATGCATGTCCTGATTGGGCTGTACATGTATAATTAGTTAGCAGCAAGCAGGTATTGCTTTTGAGTGTACATGCATAATAAGAGAATCACATATAAGTAACAAAATATTGCTTCTAAAAAGTAAAGTGAAGTTGTTTTATCCTCCCTTCTGGCAAAAATCATCTTTGCTGACGGCGAAGGGTACGCATTGTTTCCCTGTGGAGGGATACTACGAGATCACTCAGCATTCCGAATATGAACATCTGGATTCCCGAAATAATGAGCAATGCTGTCAGGGTAGTCATTGGTATATGGGTAATACCTATCATCCATTCGCTTACGACATAGATTCCCAGTAATATGCCACTAAGAGTAAGTATGGCGCCCATTATCCCGAAATAGAACATCGGATTGTGAAATTTGGCCATTTTATAAATCGTACTGCCAATCCCAAAACCATCCTTCAGTGGGTTGAGTTTCGTATCTCCTTCATCAGGACGCGGCCTGTAGGTGATTGGAACAACTTCTACGCGGTGTTCTTTTTTCATACTGTCAACAGCAATCTCGGATTCGATCTCAAAACCCGTCTCATGAAGTTCCAGTTCCCGGATTGCCTGGTTTGTGAATCCCCTGTAGCCAGACAGGATGTCTACAAGATTTTTCCTGTATATGACACTAAAAAATTTGTTAAGTATCTTGTTACCGATAAGATTCAGTTTTGTAAAAGCACCCGGATCAAAATCTGCAAACCGGTTGCCAATAACATGGTCCGCCCTTCCTGCTTCCAGTGGTTCAAGCATTGAATGAACATCTTTTGCAAGATAGGTTCCATCCCCGTCGATCATAATGACATAAGGGTCATCTATCATCGCAAGGGCATCCTGGACAGCCTGACCTTTTCCTTTACCGGTCTGGGCAACAACTCTTGCACCCATTTTATTGGCAATTTCCTGTGTATCATCAGAGCTATTGCCATCAATAACAAAAATATTCCCGAAACCTTCGGTATTAAAATCTTCAATAAGCTGGCCGATGGTGGCACCCTCATTCAATGTGGGTATGAGGATGCAAACATCTTCCCTGTAATCTTCAGTCACACTTTTCCCTTTAAAGGAGGCCCATATTGTCCAGCTGTTGTCTTACTACTTCTACTCCTTCTTCGCAGTTTTCCGGGGATTTGCCACCGGTAACCACCAGTTTGCCGGAACTGAAGATTAGTACGACAACTTTTGGCTCATCGATCCTGTAAACGAGTCCGGGGAATTGTTCAGGTTCATATTCAATATTCTCAAGGCCGAGTCCGATTGCAATTGCATTAAGATTGAGCACAGCTTTGAGATCAGCGGATGCAACAATGTTCTGTACGGTTATATCCGGTTTTTCGAGGGTATCTATGCCAATACCGTTGAGTTTTTTGGCCATATCCGCAATTACAGTGTGTACATCATCTACGTTTTTGGCACCTGTACAGACCACTTTCCCGGAAGTGAAAACAAGAAATGCCGCCTTTGGGTTTGATACGCGATATACGAGACCGGGGAATTTCTGCTTGTTATATTCTGCTCCTTCAAATTCAGCTTCGATCTTTGTAAGGTCGAATTCCTCGGCAAGTTTGGTGGAAGCTACCACATTTTCTATTTTAATGTTATAATCTGTCATATTCTCAGGTCCTTGGAAATTGAAGCAAATAATTCCAGATAGTTTATATATTCTTATTGTTTCTTAATTTAAATACCTATTTAAATAGCTTTACCTTCTTCTGCCTTCCGCAGACCCTTGATAACAGCATCATACTTGCTTTTGACTCTCTCTATAAGGCCACCTTCCAGGTTACGATGGCTTGGGACAAGGATATCCGCTTTTCTTCCGATTTCCTCACCAGAAGTGTTTGTTTCATAATCCGGGGCAATCAGTATTCCATCTTTTGAAACACCGATATGCAGATCTTTAACAATGCGTGCCACCATCTCGGTTTGCGGGGTGACCCTGGCACTTATGGTCATGGCTCTTGATCGGTATTCATTCTTTAGTTCCTCGAGCAGCTCCAGGGTTTCTTTTACCCTGGCCGGGTCTCCCTCGCTTTTCAGTATATTGACGGCCTCTGCAAGATCATCAAACGTAGTGGATCCGGCTTCGATAATCTCTCCTGAATAATGTTTTTCCACCTCTTCCTTATATCCCCGGGAAATAACCATTTTGTAAACCGTATCAAGGGTCTGAAGTTCTTGCTCGGTGGGATTATAAGCATCTACCATGCGGTAATCTTTGATTCCACACATCTGTGCCAGCGATTCATACATGGGAGTAAATCCGACAAACCTGCGTCCAAGCCAGCGGTCAAGTCCTTCTTTGCCACTTTGCTGTTTTGAAAGTTCTATCATCTTGTTGCGGATAAGTTCGGGTTTATTTTTCTCAAGACCGAAATAATCTGCAAAAAGAGGGGTGGTGGAGAGCAGTTTTGTCCTGCCGTGGGGGGTACTTTCGATAAATCCCCGATCTTGCAATTCCCGGATATGATCATATGCCTTGTTGCCGCGCATATCTACAATATCCGATTGTACTACAGGCTGATGATAGGCTATCATGGAAAGGGTGCGTAGCATGGGAGAATTAAGCTCCCGGGGTGCAAAGGGACGGATAATATCGGAATACTTTGACCTGACCTGCATGACATATCTTTCACCCAGGTCCACGATCTCCAGCCCGGATTCTCTTTTTTCATAGTCCCGGATGAGGGTTTCTACAATTTTTGTGACCTGTTTTTTATCTTTGTCAAGTATTTTCTGCAGTTTTTGTATCTCAACTGCACTACCTGCTGCAAAAAGTGCAGCTTCAACGATTTCCCTGTCGGACATTTTTCAAACCAACCCCTTCAAACAGGCTGCTCTTTATTTCCATAAGAGTATATATACAATTCTTCGAAGAGTTCATCCTGTCTCAAACAGATTTTCCTCTGTGAAGCCATGAAAAGGAGGGACAGATACGTCATTACCCTTTCTGAACGGGAGGGTATGGGATCTATGATCTCAGTAAAAGTGACCGTTTCTTTCCCGTGCAGCATCTCTTCAATTATTTCTTCCAGGTCTTCGACACGCCCCTTTATGTCTTCCTCATGAGCAATACCAAGCACATCTTCAGTGGTAGGCTCCTCTTCCATGTGGAGGACACGTTTTTGTCGCCTCCGGGTTCTTCTGGATTCAACATTTTCTGCCTTTTTCAATTCGTTTATAAGTTCCTGCAGGGTGACAGGTCTTGTAGCAGCACGCCTAATCGGCAATTTGGGTACCGGATAGTCTTCTTCATTCTGGAATTCGAGATCATCATCAGGTATCTCTTCATCGGGTTCTTCATCTTCTTCCTGTATGATACCTGTGGATTTCATTCTGAGGAGAATGGAAGCATAAAGCAGTGTTCTGCCTGAGATCCTGAGATCCATTATCTTCATTTCTTCTATTTTTTCCAGGAATTTATCCGTAATCTCTACAATATCAATATCCCAGGGATTGATACTTTCACTTTTTGCAAGGTTTACGAGGATCTCTACAGGTTCACAGAGCACATCATCTGATAATTCCAGTTCTTCTTCGTCAACACCCAGTTCCTTCAAGGTTTTCAGGAATTCAGGGTCAATACCCTGTCCTATGTTTTCCAGCAACGGGATTTCATCGTTTTTTACCGATGTACTGTTCACCGTATTTTCACACCCGTAATACTTGTGATATTATCCTGCTGCATTGTTACGCCTATTGTGCGCTCGGCAGCTTCTATCATCGGTTTTCTCAAAGAGACAACTATGAACTGGGCATTGCTTGCCGCCTTTTTAACACGCCTGGCAACCCTTTCAGCATTTGCTCCGTCAAGGAACATATCGATCTCATCAAAAGCATAGAAGGGTGCGGGACGATATTGCTGGATAGCAAATAAAAATGCAAGTGCTGTGAGACTCTTTTCTCCACCTGACATCGCTTCCAGTCGTTGCAGGGTTTTGTCCCGGGGCTGGGCTTTGAGGGTCATGCCTCCGGAGAAAGGGTCTTTTTCATTGTCCAGCACAAGTTCCCCGACACCATCGGAAAGTTCATTGAAGATTTCCTTGAAGGCATCATTAATGCCATTGTAGGTTTCCATGAATGTTTCTTTTTTAAGGTTATCATACTGGTCGATACGATCCAGGATCTGCTCTCTTTCATTGAACAGTATTGCCCTGCGGCTTTTGAGATCAACAATTCTCTGCTCTACTTCCTCATATTCATCTATTGCCCGCATATTCACAGGTTCCAGGGCTTCCATTGCCTTTTCAATCGAAGTTATCCTTGTACGCACGGTTTCGTAACCAGGGACTTCATCAGTCTCTTCAAGGCCACGGCGTGTGATCTCTTCGCGGAGCTGTTCAATTTGTTCCTTCACGGCATCCAGTGTGGCCTCAAGTGCCATTTTCTGATTCTCTGCCTTTTCATAGCGGCTCTTGACCCTGTCAACTTCATCACGTTGGGTTGAGTAGGCCATTTCCTTATTCTTTCTTTCTCCCTGAAGCTGGCGCAGTTCACCTGTGAGTTCTTCTTCACGTTGTTTCTTTTCTTCCAGTTCGCTTTCCAGGGATGTGATCTTATTCTTGAGTTCTTCTATGCGCTCTTTTAGTGTACGCTTTTTCTCATCCATCTGGGCGATTTGTTCCCGATTTTGTTCCATTTTCTCGGTTGCGTATTTTTTATCGAGTTCAAGAGCATTGATCTGCCCGTCAATATCCCTTATTCTTCCGTCCAGGCGGCGCAGTTCCTCATCCAGGGATTCTGCCTGCTTATTGAGCTCGGGAATTTCCGAATCGGCGAGTTTTTCCTCGATCTGCGTTATGTTCTGTTGCAGGGATTGTTCCCTTTCTTCCAGATGCTCTTTCTTTTCAACGGTCTCATTCATCTCCGTTCGCATCTGCTGGCGTTCTTCCTCGATCTGCCTGAGTTCCTTATCCTTGGTATTGAGCAACTTTTCAAGCGTCTCTCCGCGCTTACCAATCTCCTCGAATTGCATCTGTTTGCGTGCGATCTCGTTCTCATACTGCTGGATTTCCTTGTTGGTGTTTGAAATATGCCCCTCGGTAGTATCCAGTTTATTGATCGCATTGCTTCTGCGTGATTCCAGTTTGGTAAGTTCTTCGGATATCCTGACAAGTTTATCTTTTTCAGAGGCTGCAAATGACAGGCCGGACTTGCGCTGGGAGCCACCGCTCATTGCCCCGCTTTTCTCAACAATCTCGCCTTCCAGGGTTACCATACGCAACCCGCCCATCAGTTTTCGGGCGTTTTCAAGGGTATCGACAACAAGGGTGTCCCGGAATACATACCAGAAGGCTGCTTCGAACTTCGGGTCAAAATCGATAAGATCAATAGCATAACCTATTACACCTTCCCTGTCGGAGAGGTTTTTGTAGGGTCTGCGTGCTTCCATCTTATTCAGGGGCAGGAAGGTTGCCCTGCCCGATCTCTGGCGTTTCAGGTAAGCAATAGCCCGGGAAGCATCTTCGTCCGTATCCACCACAACAGCCTGCATTCGTCCTCCTGCAGCGATTCCCAGGGCGGTTGAATATTTCTGGTTTACTTTCCCCAGCTCTGCTATGGTGCCATAAATACCGGGCAGGCCATGTTTGTCTTTTTCCTTGATTACCGCGTCTACTGCCCTGGAATACCTGCTTGTATCCTCTGCTGCCCTCACACGGGCTTCAAGCATTGCGTAGTCCTGTTGTTTGCTGCGTATGTCACTTTCAAGGTCGTTGACAACCTTTTTTATCTGAGAACGATTGCTTTCCAGGTCATCCAGGTCTTTTGTCAACCCTTCTATCTTTTCGTTGAGTTTGTCAATATCATACTGGACGGATTTAGTATCGCTTTCAGAGGACTTGGCCTTCTCCTTTGCCTGCCGGATCTCATCTTCTATTTCTGCTACGTCTGCGGATTTGCGACGCAGGGAATCCAGCAGCCTGTCCTCGTTACGCATGAGCTCGTTTTTCTGGGTTTTCAGTTGTTCCAGTTCTTCCTTGTTTGCAGAAAGCTCGTCCCTTGTACGGGCAAACTTTTCGTCCACATCGGCAATCCTGCTCTGCAGTAGCATTCTCTGGGTGCGTTTTTCAGAAATTTCCGATTGCAGGGTTTCCTTCTGGAAACTGTGTTCCTTAATCTTTTCCTCGATGCCATCTACCTTACCCTTTGATTCATCGATTTCCAGAAAAGACCTGCGTCTTGCGGCATCGATCTCATCGATTTCCTGGCCTGCATATTCGATACGGTCACTGCATCCCGATATTTCCCCACGGATCTCTTCAATTCGCCTTTTTACCTCGATCTGCTCATCTTCGCCCATCTTCTGGATGCGCTGGTTAAGTAAGCGTAATTCTTCTTCCCTTTGTTCCAGGACATCTTTTTTCTGTTTAAGTTCAGAGGAGATTTCTTCCAATTTTTCCTGCTGGGCGCTGAATTCCTGCCCGACTCCTTCAAGTTCGGTTTTTGCATCCTTGAGTTTAGAAAGCAGCACGAAACCTTCAAACTTCATCTTTTCTTCCTTGAGGGACTGATACTTGACGGCCTGGTCACGTTCTCCCTGGAGCTTTTCCTTTTGCTTATCCACTTCATCTATCAGGATATCTGCCCGTTCAATGCGCTCCCTCACAACTTCAAGCTCATTGAGGGCTCTCTCCTTCTTATTGTCAAACTCTGCTACCCCGGCAATCTCATCTATGATCTTGCGTCGCTCCCCGGCGGTCATTGTGATGATTCGTGTGACATCTCCCTGCATTACGACATTGTATCCTTCGGGGGTGACCCGGGCCTTTGCAAGATAATTGTGCACATCGCCAAGACTTACTGATTTGCCGTTGAAATAGAAATAGCTGTAGTAACCATTGTCTGTGCTACGTACCTTCCGGCTGATCACTACTTCATCGTTGTCAACAGGCAGTTCCCTGTCCTTGTTATCAAAATAAATGGTAACCTGGGCATTGTCGGGATTTTTGCTTTTTTCCCCGTTATATATGAGGTCGGTAAGTTTTTCCGCCCTCAATGTGCGGGAGCTGGACAATCCCAGTACAAAAAGAATACCATCAATTATATTGGATTTACCACTTCCGTTGGGGCCTGAAATAGTTGTGAAATCATCAAAAAAAGGGATTTTTACTTTTTTCCCGAATGATTTGAAATTCAGAAATTCTATCTTTTTAATATACACGCCAATCCTCTTTGGACTTTAGAACGATTTCTTCTTCCTGACGATTATTTCAGAGTCCTCATCTTTGTTTTCGACAGTTTCGTATTCGCACTCCTTTTTATTTTCCAGGGGTCCCTTGTCACCGGCAATTATGTATTCACAGTTCTCGTTCTGGGTTTCTGGCTTGATGGTCTTTTCCACTTTGCGATTCTCACTTTCAGCAACGATGTACTCATCTTTTTCCTCTTCAGAAACCTCATTTTCCTGATTTTTCTCAGAAGGCATCATTTTATCGACATCCCTGATCTGGAAGTGCATACGAGGTTTTCTTTTTTGCTCGGGGGAAGACCGGGATCTTTCAGGGGTATCGTTACTGGTTTCTGCAGGTTGGGGTACAGGCTCCTTTTCCTCGGTATAAGCATCCTGGCTGACTGTTCCTTCTTCATATTTGCTCCATGCATCGGACTCCCTTTCCCCGGGTTGCTGTTTGTTTGCCTGTTCCATTTCCCGGATACGCGATTTCTGGTCCAGGAGTTCCTCAAGGATTCCATTTATATTTGTAGATATTTCTTTGACCTGTTGCTCAAGTTCGGCCAGCCTCTTGTTTATATCCATATCATTTCTCAATTCTTCTCGTAGTTCCGTCATAATAGAACTCTTGAGATTTGTTTTGATATCGGATATTTCCTCTTCTTTGTTACGGATCTGCTTTTCAAGACGTTCAATAATTAAATCTCTCTGCCCGGATTCCATCCAATTCCTCGCAAAACGTTCATTCCCTCAATATGAATATGATTTATTTATTCTTATAAATATTCTATTTAAATTATTCTTATATGCTTTCATTGCGCAATAATGGAAGATATATTTGTAGTGGGATCTTTCTGGACTTCAAATACATTATCAGCCGAATCGATAAGGGTTTCATCGTGGGATACTATCAGTATCTGGCCGACTCCCATGTCCCTCATAAGATCTATTAACTTTAAAAGCTGGTGCACATGTCCCCTGTCCAGGAACACAGTGGGTTCATCCATGATCAGAGGGGGCATTTCATTACGGTATTCCCCGCCGGCCAGTCCTTCCGAAAGTAACCTGTAAATAGCACATCTTAAAACAAGGTTAAAGATCGCCCGCTCTCCTCCGCTCAACAATTTGGGTTCCAGGGGAGTCCCGTCCTTCTCATAGATGGTAAGCTCATAATCAGTATCCAGCTGGATATGTGAGTAGGCATTGTTGGTGTACATAAAGGAAAAGATTTCATTGAGCAATCTGTCCAGTGCATCAATATTGCGTGTACGCAGATCTGCACGCAATCTCATGTACATATCTTCCAGATTTTCTACATCACTTCTTACAGCTTTGAGGTACTTTTCCCGGTTATTGAATACTTTTAGTTTTTCCTGCAACGCTTTTTTCCTTTTGAGGTTGGTTTCTATTTGCCCTATTTCCTTTAAAAGATCCGTTTTTTGTTTGTTCTTTTCTTCAATATCCCCAATTATTTTTTGATAAGCTTGCTGGAATTCATGCAATTTCTTCTCCAGTTTTTCGATATTTTCCTTGCCAAGTTCGTTTTCAAGTTGCTTTTTATTCCTTTTTTTCTCTGCTATCTGTTCATCAATGAAACGCACATTTTCCTGAATATCCGCAATACCTGTTTTCAGGTGTTGATGATCACTCTGCATTTGTGTATGATCCTGCCTTATCTTTATCAGGTATTTTGCACTTTCAAGATTTTCTTTCATTTTCTTATGATGCTCGGTGGCAGTTTTTGCAGTTTGCTGTATTTCTTTTATTTCATCTTCGGCTCTTTTAATATCTTTTTCCAGTTCTCCTATCCTTTCTGAAAGTTCCTGTTTTTTCTTTTCATCCTCCTGGTTTTGTTTCTTCAATTCCTCATTGTAGGAGGTCAGGTTTTCCTGCTTTTGATTTATAAGCAATTGCTTCTGTCTTTTTTCATCGACCTGTTTTTTTATTTTGCCTGCCTCTTTTAGGGTGGCAATTTTCTCTTCGGTCCTTTGCGTGTCCTGGATGAGTTTTTCAAGTTGCTCCTCAAGCTCTTTTTTCTGTAATTCTTCCTCCTTAGTATCATTGACAATGGTCGAGCCCTGCAGGTCCTGTCCACATGTGGGGCAGGCTCCTTTTTCCAGCAGGTTTCTATGTTCTGTGAGTGTTTTTGAGAGCTGGTCTAGCCGGGTTCTGACTTCCTTTTCTTTTCCATGGAGATGACGTTGCTTGTTCAAAAGCAGGTCTTCCAATTCCTCCAGATTGTCCAGTTTCCTCCGATCAAAACCCATTGATTGGGCATTCTCAAGGAGTGTCCCGATCTCGTCTTCCAGCACCGAATACTCCAGGTTGATTTCCTCTATTTCCTTTAACCGATTCTTTTCCTGAGTGGATCTTTTTTTGATTGCTTCTTCCAGTGCACTGAGATTTTGTTTTGTTTCAGTCAGGCCTTTCTGTGAATTTTCCCTTTCCTGTAGTTTCAGGTCCTGTTTGTTTTTTATTTGACTGATTTTTTCATAAGCATCCCGCTCTTCTTTTTCTGTACGGGCAGTGAAATTGTCCACATCTGTGGTTTCGTCAAGTTCGAAATAATCATATAATTCCTGTATTTTGTTTTCAATTTCCAGAATGGATTTGTGGAGCCTGTCTCCCTCCTTCCTTTTACTTTCCAGGGATGTGAGAGCTTCTTTTTTCCGTTTTTCCAGTCCGCTTATTCCCCTGTCCAGTTCATCGATCTGCTTTTGGGTTCTGGTATATTGCTCGATGTGCTGGCGATCCTTTTCGATACGGGTGCTGGTTCTGTCTCGCATCGTCTCCAGATTCGCAACTTCCTGTTGCAATTGCTTCAAATCCGTATTCAACTGATTTTTCCTGGCCACGGGTTTGGTTGCGTCAATTGTTTCAATCTCTTCCTGCTGGTCCTTAATCCGGGCATGAGTTTCAGTGATATGTCTCCCCACACCGGTCCTGGCACTTTTTGCCCGCTCCCGGTACTCTTCCAGTCTGCCTATTTGCAAAAGGTCATCTATCATCCTCTGCCTGTCTTTTTTGCGGGCATTGATGAGAACGTCAATATCTCCCTGCCTGATATATACACAGTTCTTATAGGCTTCTTCATCCATGCGCAGCAGATTTCGAATGGAATCATACGTCTGTGTGGCCTGGTTTACAACTACTTCCCCGTCAATCTCCAGATAAGATTTGGTGGTGGAGGCTTTGCCCGTTTCGGGATTGTTGCGAAATTCCTGAATGACAGCATACTCCTGCCCCCTGTGCTCAAATTCGAGGTGAATTACAGCTTCTTCACATCCCTTGCGCACCAGGTCTGCAAGTACGAAATCTTTTGGAATCCCCCTGTGGCCGAAAAGTCCCACAAAACAGGCTTCAAGAAGGCTGGATTTTCCACTTCCGTTGACTCCCGAAACCACAGTTACACCATCGTTGAAATCAATCTCGAGATCACTGTAACTGCGTATGTTTTTCACTTTAAGTCGTTTAAATCTCAAAGATAATCCCCCAGATTGTACTGTCGTGGAACCTTTGTTTTCTGTGGTTTTTGCTCAACATCCTTGTCCACTGCATTGGTTTCCTTTTTCTTCTTCCTTGGAGGCCGGGATTTTTTATCTTCTCCCTTTTCAACGAAGACAGGCTCCTCCTTTTGGGATGGCTCTTCTTTCCGATTACTTTCAACTTGTTTTTGCCGGTGAATGTTTAAGGGAATTTCCTGACTGAAATCCATTTGTTCTATCATCGTCGCTATAGAAGCTTCTGTTTTGTGGTCGATGGTGGTTTTAGGTATGGACAGGTCCCTTATGATTTCATCAATCAACAGGCCTGCATCTGTAAGATCCATTTTCTTGATTTCTTCCCGGGCAGCAATGTCGGGATCTGAGAATATTATTTCCGGTTGATTTTCAGTCTCGTCAGGGCAATTGCTTCGCAAATCGGATATGCGACTGACCAGTACTCCCTGCTTATCAAGAAATTCTTCTATCTCACTATAGGCAATATCCACCTGTAAATTGCCTTTTAGTTCAATAAAAACGACCTTTTCCTTCACATCATATTCGCGGATCGTATTGAAAATATCGCGGTATGCATCATTCTCATCCTTGATGTCCACTACGATGTGCAAAAATTCTCTCGTATTTATTTGTCGCCTGCCTATATCAATGCCTTTTTGGGAAACAGTGATTAAATTATATCCTCTGGGTTCTTCTTCTGCAGCACTGTTCCTTTCTGTGCTTCCACAGTAGGTAACCCATGTATTTTCCACCTTTGTTTTTTCATACTTGTGGTAGTCCCCGAGCAATATTGCATCCAGTGCACAGGGGAATGAATGGATTACTTCAGCCACATCCCATTCCCCGAAAGGAAACGGTTTCATTAGCTGATGCATTACAAGGATATTGTGTGTAGCTTCCCGGGCAGTTTCAAAAACGGAGTAGTCAAAAGACTGTATCTTCGGTCGGGGGATACTGTCTATACCATAAATCGCAATATTGCCTGCCATAAAAGGACTGTTGCCCAGGCGCCTGACCAGACGCATGTTTTCCAGCAGATCGAGCCACTGGGTTTGCTGTTTGCTTTCATGATTACCCACAATTCCCAGCAGGGGAATTTCGGCCGCTTTTAATTTAGACATTATCTGAATTGTTTCGAGAATGTCTTCCAGGGTGGGATTGCGGGAATCGAACAGGTCTCCTGCATGAATTACAGCATCGACTTTCATGTCAATGGCATCATCAATTACCTTTTCAAAGGCTTCCAGGAAATCCCGGCGGCGTACATCGCTGTGATATTGCCGATAACCAATATGTGTATCAGCAGTATGTATTAACCTGATTTCTCTATCCATTACAGCATCCCGTTTTACATAATGTCAGCCTCTATTTAAAAAGGCACTGGAGGAAAGTTTTAAATTCTTTTGTTTATTAATATTGCCGCTGGCAGCTTATAAGGGGAATAAGTCTTGAAGGAGTATGATAATGTCAAATGAAATTATTTTCGGTGGGGTTGAAAGGGTACCAGATGTACGTATGCTTTATGATATGGCTGAAGTTGTTTATGACAAAAAATGGCTTGAAGGAAGGGAAAATGAAGAACTCTATTATATGTACAGGGACCTGTCCCAAAACCCTGGCGATCTTGATAAAATAAAATCACATAACCTCAGGTATGATATCACAATAATACCTCCGGCAATGTTGGGAGTGGAATATGTAAAAACAGCCGGTCATTATCATCCGCAGGTACCGGGCAGCAATCTTTCCTATGCAGAGGTTTATCAGGTACATGAAGGCAGTGCTACCTATCTTCTCCAGAAAGTTAATGATGGTAAGGTTGAGGATGTTGTGGTTGTGGAAGCCAGCGCAATGGACGTGGTGGTTGTACCTCCCGGATACGGTCATATTACGATCAATGCATCGGATTCAACCCTCAAAATGGCCAACTGGGTGTGTCGTGATTTTTCCTCGGTGTATGAGCCTGTAAGAAACAAAAAAGGTGGTGCCTATTATTTACTTGAAGATGGCTTTATAAAAAATTCTGCATACTCGCAGGTGCCTGAAATACGTCACGTTAAACCGATGGATGTGCCTGAATTCGGCCTTTTCAGGAGGGAGGACATGTACGGATTAGTTGAAGATCTTTCCCGGCTGGAATTCCTGACAGTGCCTGAAAAGTATACTGATATTTTCAATCAGATTATCAATGAGTAAACATATAAACTATTGTGTATATTTTTCATAAAAACGATTTAAGGGTGTATCAATGCAGGATAAACGTGGTGTTGTGCAGTTCACGTCTTCAAAGATCGAAGACCTTATATTCAGGACCACCCTGGACTTAAAAAGTATGGAGGGGGATATAATTGTCAACCTCTCCATTGCTGATGCGGATGATATTGTCGATGTACTGGAGTTTTTGAAGCTTACTTCCAACAGCGGCCTTTCAGTAAGTCCTTTCTTAAAGGTCCTGGAAAGCGGAGACGTTATAGGTGATCTAACCATACCGGAGGGTAAGGTAGGCATCGCTACAATGTGTAGTATGACCATAGACGGGGTCTTGCTAAAATCGGGAATTATGACAAATCCCAAATTCGGGGGAGTTGTGCAGATCCGCAATGGTCTGCCCGTCAGATTTACTGATGTGCTGACCTATGCCAGCACCACAATAGATCCTCTTGAAGTACTCATGTCACAGGATATTACCTCTGTAACCCGGATGCTTCAGACCGGTTCGGGTAAGATTCTTGCAAACTTAAGGGAAGTCCATCTTGCAAAAAGGGATGAGATTAACAGTGTTCTTTCGGGAATGATGGATATTGGAATAAATGGTATTCTGGAGGTAGGGGACCCCAACAGCCGTGTACTCGATGTTCCAGTGGAACGTGACCATTTTGGTGTGGTGGTTATCGGGGGTACCAATCCAATGGCTATAATGAAAGAACAGGGAATCAATATCCGCACCAATGCAATGTCTACACTGATGGATATCAATTCCATGGACAAAATCGAAGACTATTTCTAAATTTAGTTTTTCTGGAATTGGGTTCCTATTATTTCATCCAGCTTATTGAGGAATTCGTTTCTGCCCGTTGCAGGTATTGTCGCTCCTGCTGCAATGTCATGTCCTCCTCCTGCGCCGTTTACGAAGCCGGCCGCATCTGACATTGCCTGTGATAGGTTGAGCCCCTTCCTGATAAGGTCCTGTGTTCCCCGGGCGGATACTTTTACACCATCATCTGAATCCGCAAAGGCAATTATGGGCTTGTCCCGTCTTCCGGCAGAAGTAATGCTCATACCGGCGATAATGCCGACAATCGTTTCTTTGATCTTGTTTCCTGCATCAAAATACTGTATGTGGTCCAGTTGTATAATGCCGTTTTCTTTCACAAGTTTTAGGCCGTTGACAAGATTTTGCCTGTGTTCTCCAAGAAGCTTCTTTGCATCCTCGTAAGCCTTTCCCCGTTCTCCCATGCATACGGCCAGTCCGGTCTCTGCGTGGTCATAGCGTGCTGTGGCATTGAGCAGTGTGGAAAATTCGGAAGCGTCCCGCATTTCCGTTCCTTCACGTTCATTGAGCAGGACATAAACTTCCCCGATCAATCTCTCAACCTTGAAGGGTTGAAGCCCGGATTTGATACAGTGTTGCATGACCCCGGATATTATTCTCTGTTTTTCTGCAGATTCAAGATCAATCCAGCGTCTCCATCGTTCATCGCCCCCAAACCGGATATTCATGTCATGGAGAAAGCCTATGCATGCATCCTCGTCACCGGACAGGCCTGGCAGGAAAGGATCAGAAGAAAATTGCAGAAGTTTATAGACCGGGCGGGTTTGTTTACCAAAAAGGGTGAGATCTTTTTCGTAACTTAGATGGCCGTTTTTCACTCCTTCTTCAAGTAGCAGGCGGTTAACACCTGTCAACTGCCCTTTTTTTAGGTGTTGCATGTCTCCGATAGCACCAACCATGGCTATATCAACCAGATCTCTATTCTGGCCAATCTCATTTGCAAGGATGTAGGTTGTTCCGGAGCCGCTTAACTGGTATGATCCGTTAGCACCGAAAAGATGGGGATTGAGGTGATATTTCCCTTCTCCACGAGGCTGGTGATGATCTGATACTATGGCATTGATACCCTTTGCAGTTATGCTGTCCAGCATGCCGCTTCCCAGATCTGTGAAGATTGCAAGTTCCGGATTTATATTTGCGATGTCTTCTATGATATTGTCATCCAGCTGTTTTACAAATCTCATTTCATAATTGATACCTGCACGTTGCAGGGCTTTACATATTATTCCGGCAGAAGTCAGGCCGTCTGCGTCAATGTGGGATACCACATATACAGATTCATGTTTCTGTATTTCTGTATTACATTCTCTTGCATGTTCTTTCATTGATCTGAGTACTTTTTCTATATGTCATTCCCCCGTCTGCATCCATTTATTTTGCTTGGCCCATTTTTCAGGTTCGATATGATATGCGTCACCCTTTCTTTCAAGCTTTGAATAAAGTTTAATTTCATCAATTGTGTATTTCAGTTCTCCTGATTCGTATTTTTCCTCGATATCTTTCCAGGGGATTATATAGGCTTGCCGGGACTTCCCGGACCCCTGTCGTAATTCAACAACCAGAAATCCGGCCCTTCCGGACCTTCTCAGGTATTCCGATATGCGTATTACCTGATGTGCCCCATTTTTGTCTATGGTGAAATGCTGACTGAAATAAAGTGCATTGGCCCCCTTTTCAGTTGAAATACTCTTGCACTCTATCCCTAAATAATAGTCCGGGTTCAAAGAATCTACCATTACATCCAAAAACTGGGGTGTGAAACGATGTTGTTTAATGCGGTGGGCTATCGCTTTTATATTGCAATTCTCAAAATAATCATTGAAAGACTGCACAAGTTTCCTTTCGAATTCTGTCATAACAGCTCTTTACCACCTTTTCTGATACATTCCATCGGTATTATTTTTATAGCTTGTCTTTATTTGCGTTAATTTCATGTATGAAGTTGAACATGTAAGTTTTCATGAGTAAAAAGAGCATTGAAATTCTGCTGGCTGTGGGTTCAGTAACCCTTTTCGCCGTTATGCTTATTGTTGTGCATTCTCTTGGAATGGCAAACGAGGGATACGGTTATGTGGTGTCACTGATGATTTTTGTACTTGTAGTTTCAGTGGTAGGGCTTAAGCTCCCTTCACTGGGATAATTAGTATAAGACAGGTTAAAAAGAGAAAGCGTAAGACCCCTTGAAGGGATTCTTACTTCTTTTTGCAGAATCAGGAATTCTGCTTCATCAGGAAAGTTATGAAATCCGGGCTTAAACGGGTTTCCTTGACCATTTTGTCGATAATTTCTTCTTCGGCAAGCCCTTCTTTCCTGAATTCTTCAATACGGTCATACACACTTCTGGATACTTCAGAATACTCGTTTATGTCTTTCCTGTGTCCCCATACATCGCCTTCAAGTAAGTCAATACCCTGCATTTCAAGATACATTCTTGCAGAGCTGGATATCGTTCTTTTATAGGAGCTGGGGATGTGCAGGGCCTTTACGTTGGGACATTTCATCACAAGGGAAAAAATATCCGTATTGGATGGCCTGAATGCGAGGTGAATAATCTCCTCATTTTCATCCAGGGTCTCGATTTCTTCTTTAGAACTGACTACTCTTATTTTCATTTTAGGTCCCTTCTTCTTTGATGTCAATTTTTCAAGCGGCATAAAATCCTTTCAAAACTGACTTATAATTGTATATACATTAGTTATTCTATATAAATTTTGTTAGGTCGAATTTAATTTAAATTAAAGGCGGTTTGTATTAATATTTCCTGATGTTTCATTTTTAAAATGAAACTCCCATTTAATCTCTGATTAAATGTGACTGGAAAAAGTTGAATTATGGAATATAAGGGATATTTTTTTGTATTAGCTTTGATAAAATGAAATATTAATAAACTTACCGCCATTAAATATTCACAGGAGGTTATAGACTGAAATCTATAGATATAGGAAAAGTGCACATTGATTGGCTGGGGCATGCAGGATTCAGATTGCGTGGGGATAATCTGGTGGTATATATTGACCCCTATAACGTGGGTGGTTATATCGACTACGAAGACCAGGCCGATGTGCTGCTTATCACTCATGAGCATTTCGATCATTGTTCCCCGCAGGATATTCAGAAGGTCAGGAAAAGCACGACTACTACCCTGATTCCGACAAGTTGCAGTCTGCAGTTTCGGGGCGATGCAAGAAGAATTGAAGCCGGGGATGTCCTCAGGGATGAACTTGCAATAAAGGGATTGAATATAGAAGTAGTTGCAGCTTACAATATAGACAAACCCTTCCATCCGGCCGGTGAAGGTGTGGGTTACGTGATTGAGCTGGAAGGTTTGCGGATATATCATGCAGGGGATACAGATTTGATCGATGAAATGGCTTCCATTGAAGCTGATATCGTCCTGCTTCCTATAGGGGGATATTATACTATGGATGAAAAGGAAGCTGCAGAAGCAGTTTCATGTATAAAGCCAGCTTATATCATACCAATGCATTATGGAAGTGTGGAGGGAACGGACGCCGACACAGATCTCTTCAAAAAACTTGTAGAAAAAAGAAGTAAAGCAAAGGTAATTATTCTTGAAAACAATAGTGATCCCTGAATATTTGAGGTAGTTTGTGTGTCTAAATCCCGAAAAAAGCAGAAAAATCTCATGAAGGATCTGGCAAAACAGAGAATTGAACACCTTTTCAAACTTGCAGAAGCATCATACAGTGTACACCCTCACAGAAGTAACAGGTATGTTACACTTGCACGCAGGATTGGTATGCGCTACAGAATCCGTTTGCCTGCCTCCCTTCGCAGAAGGGTGTGTCGTAGTTGTAATTCTTATCTTGTACCGGGTAGTAGTTCCAAAGTGCGGCTGAAAAAAGGAACAGTGTGTATAACCTGTCTGTCATGTGGCAGGAAAATGTGCATTCCTTACAAATAATTCTTTTTTTAAAATGAGGACAGTAAGGCCTTGATAAGCAGAGCTGTAATTATGATGACAATCCCCATTGTCAGATAAATTAAGACATTACGATATACTTCCTCTTTTTCAGAACCTGGCTTAATTCCCCAGTGATTGCAACTTCCCTTTGAATCACAACCACCACAGGAAGGAGTTTCATCTTCAGGCGCAGGTCTTTGGATAACCGGGAGTTTTTTCATTTTATCTGACATGTATTAACTTTCTATGTTTTCATTGATAAAACTATTGAAAAAATGATTAACGACGAGAGGGGGATTCGAACCCCCGAGGTGGCGAGCACCACAGGATTAGCAATCCTGCGCCATACCGGGCTTGGCTATCTCGTCCCGGGTAAGCAGTCCATAAGCCAGTCATATATATAAGATTTTGCTTGTATAAAGTGGCAGGCATGCATCCGGTTGCCATCATTCTCATTTTCCAGGGGACTGTGACCTCGCCTCCACCCCGCAACCCTGAGAGCGATGTATGTTCGCGGTAAGTCTGCTCCCTTCCGGGCCTCGACCGGTTTCCACGGTAAAGATAGAGGGCTGATTCTCCAACCAACCTCTCTAGCAACATCATCCAAACAGGACGGAGTTTCTTAGTTGAGGTCACAGGCTTGAAAATAATCCTGATGACTTCCTTCAGCTTCGTCTCCCGCATATCGGCGATTTCGGGTTACAGGTGACGCCGACCTACCCAGACTAGCCTGCCACCCTTAAATGTGGTTTGATGCTTATAAAATTATTCCTCTGCAGATGCGTTCTCCAATAGTCAACTACCCCTCCCTTACGGGAGGGGCTTGAATGTCAATTAAGCATTCGTCCGGGTGGCTGACAAGCACCCCCTGAGATTCCAGGATATACCTGTAATCCCGTGTTTTGTGTTCAATATTCATTGCACCAATCAGGTCGGCATTGTTCTCATAACCACATTTTTCACATCTAAAAGACAACCTGTTACGATTGTTTTTTGAGATATGATTGCACCGAATACATGTTTGAGAAGTATACGATGGGTCAACATAATGTGTAATTATACCTGCTTCTCTTGCTTTGTATTCAATGAATGTTTGTAATTGGCGGAAAGCCCAACTACTGTGGTTATGTCTTCTCTTTTTGGGAGTTTTGGAAAGAGTGGAATCACGTATTCCTGTTAAATCTTCCAGACCTATTACTGATACTTTGTTTTCAATTGCGAATCTCACAATTTCTTTTGAGATTGTGTGGTTTACATCTCGCATAAGACGTTTCTCTTTACCTGCAATATGTTTCAACATACGTTTTGCAGATAAAGTTCCCTTCGATTGTAAACGCTTTCGCATTGACTTGTACTGATTGCGAAGATTCTTAATTTCCCCACCTGCAAAAAAACTACATTTTTTGTCAGTGGTGGAAGCAACAGCAAGATAGTTCATACCAACATCTATACCCATGAAGGTAGATGCATCTGTCAATTCTTTATCAGGAACTTCTTTTTCCACACACAGATGGAAATAATAGTCTCCGTCTTTGTGTTTTACAACTTTGGATGCCTGATATTTCCATGAACCATCAAAATACTGTTTCGCATAGTCATAATTCAAAATGGAATATGCTTTCCTTCCGTTAATAGTGGTTATTTTAACCATATTTTCACTAATAGCAAAATCCCTTTTGTAAGAAAAAGTCATCGAAGACGGCGAAAATTGTACCTTTTGCCATTTTGATTCTTTCAGTTTATACAATGTTTTGTAACACCCTGCAACTTGTCGTGGGATATTACAACTCATTTGAGATTTCAATTTTAATGTTTCACGAAGATATGCGTAAACTTCCTGCTGTAATTTCATCGCTGAAATCGGTTTTCCATTGTCAAAAACGATTTCAGAAACATAATTCATTCCATCTGAATATTTCTGCATAGTTTCCACCAAATCATTATCAGGATTTGCTATTTTCAAGATAATTGTTTTAGTGAGAAACATACAATAGTATGTTCACTTACTTATTATAAAAAATTACTTTTGTGAAATATCAGGCGCATTCCTCTCCTACCTTACGGAAAGGAGACTCCTGCTTGATGAGTTGAAGAAAGTTAGTTATAGCTGTAAACTTAATATTAAATGGTGATTCTGTGGAGGAAATAATGGGTTTTGTGACAGGGAATACGAATCGACAAAAACTTCTTGAAATGCTGGCTTCTAAAGGTGAACTCGAGACATCCCGTATTGCAAAGAATATGCATCTTGCACAGCCTTCTGTCAAAAGACTGGTAGAAGAGCTGATGGAAAAGGAACTTGTAGTGGAAAATGAAGGCAAGTGCAGTCTGACAGAACTTGGAACAACAATTGAGAGGAAAGTGCAAAACCTCTGATTTATACTATCTCAATTCCGCCTTCTTTTATTTCATATTCTTTTATAAGGGGTTCACTGGCGGTTCCCCTTGATTTGATGATCTGGAACTGCCTTTTCATTCCTTTTTCAGTATCTGTCTGTTTAAGCAGGATTACATTATCCATTATGAAAGATGACTCCTTGCTCCTTATTTTTTCAGCCCCTCCAAAAAGTTCCGTGGTAAAAAGTGTCGTAACATCATGGCTTTTCAGGTAACCTACAAGGGAATGCAAAAATCCTCTTCTTTTAACAGGATCTATTATTGTGATTTCCACGTTCACAAGGCCATCTATTAGCAGTCTGGCAGGCTTTTTTTCCTCAACAATATTACTTATACGGTTGGAATATTCTGCATAACAGACGTTTTCGGTATCATAAGTGATTATACTAAGTTTTTCCTCGTCAATATATGATTGCAGGTCCCAGCCAAGATCCCCTGTGGCTTTTATTATCTGGTCTGCACTTTCGTAAAAGGTGATGATAGCACAATTTTCCCCGTTTTCGAGCCCCTGCTGGATAAATTGCCATCCCATTATGGTTTTCCCGGTGCCTGGTTCTCCTCCTACAAGAATAGAACTTCCAGCCGGGACACCTCCGTTTAACATTTTGTCAACTTCATCGATGCCAGTGTCAACTTTTTTATCTTCAGGAGCCCGTTCCTCATATTTCAGATTTGGGTATGCACTGAATCCACGTGTGTTCACCAGATAATTGAATTTCTGGGTCATGCATTCATTACTGTAAGAGGGCTTGACTCCCGTCATCTTGAGGATTTCCATCTGGTTGGAGGTCTGCATACCCTGATTGGTTCTGGACAGATAAATTATTCCATCTGCAAGATGGCTGACCACATAATTGTGAATTTCATCTTTCATTAACTCGCCTGTCAAAAACACCAGGGAATTGGATTCACGCACCATTGAGTCCAGGGTGTAAAAGAAACGCCTTCTCTCCTGTTCCACAAATCCAAATCCTATGGGTGTGATAGGGTCTATTACAAGTCTGTCTGGTTTTGCGGATGATATCGTATTGTCCATTTCGATAAGGGTACTTAGTGGATCCTTTTCTGCAATCGGCCTGTTAATCTCATGTACTTCCACGGATTCATCCAGAAATTCAAAAGTGGACAGGTACATCTTCAGTCGATCGGAATCTTCCGTTGTAATGGGTATGTACAGGGTTTTTTCGCCGGCTTTTGCTGCATTTGACAGCATCTGCAGTGCCATAGTTGTCTTACCTACACCAGCTGTCCCCGCAATAAGAATGATCGAAGGGGACTTGAAACCACCCACAATTTCGTCCATGCCATCAATATGACAGGGGATTTGCCTCAATTCACTCATCATAAGTTCTTATGAATTAAGAATTACTTATACTTTCTTGATTTCGTTATGCATAGAAGTTAAACATGTTTGTTTCAGCTTTGCTGTTCTAAATCACAGGTCTCAATTTCTTCGTTTTTTTCTATGAGTTGCTCTATGCGTTGTTCAGATTCTTGCAAAATGTTATTGCAGATGCCTGCAAGTTTTATTCCCCTCTCGAACATTTCCATGCTTTCCTGGAGGGATATCTGTCCGTTTTCAAGTTTTTCCACAATATCCTCGAGTTCGAGCAGGCTATCCTCAAAGTTTTTGTTTTCAGTGTTTGATGACATTTAGCATCCCTCATCCAAATTTTCTTTATGCTCCACTCTGCAACACCCATCCCTGAATTTCAATTGTAAACTCTGTCCCTTCTCAATATCAATAACACCGGTTATGGTCCCTCCCTCATCGGACTGTGCCACACAGTAACCACGGTCAAGAGTATTAAGGGGACTTACGGCATTCAATCGTCCTGCAAGGGCTCCGAGTTCTGCAACTTTAGTTTGCATTATATATTCCGTTCTGGATGTCAGGCGATATGTCACCTCATCCAGATGTTGGGTGCGCTGGTTGAGCAGTTCCCTGTATCTATCAGGACTAATTCGGCCAGAAAGGTATTCAAGATGTTTTTTCTGGTTCAGAATACGGTTTTTGAGTGCAGATTCCATTCTCTGTCGGAGGGCATCGATATGCCTCACCATTTCTGTCCTGTCGGGCACTGCAATTTCTGCGGCTGCTGAGGGGGTGGGTGCACGCACATCTGCTGCAAAATCTGATATTGTGAAATCAGTTTCATGCCCGATTGCCGCTATAACCGGCAGTCTGGAATTGTAGATAGCACGTGCCACCTTTTCCTCATTGAATGGCCACAGGTCTTCAAGGGAACCTCCTCCCCTGCCGGCAATAATGAGGTCTGCATCTGTACGATTGAGCAATTCCAGGGATCTTATAATGCTATCTGCGGATGCCTCCCCCTGGACAGTTGTCGGACAGAGCAGGATATCTACAGGATAGCGTCTCTGTAGTACATGCAGTATGTCGTGTATAGCTGCACCCGTGGCAGATGTGGCAACTCCTATCTTGCGGGGATAACGGGGGAGGAGCCTTTTGTGTTCGGGAGCAAACAAACCTTCTTCTTCAAGTCTTTTTTTGAGTTGTTCGAATGCTTTATACAATTCGCCCACACCATCCGGGCGGATGTCCCGCACCTGTAGCTGGTACTGTCCACGGACGGTGTAAACATTTACCGATCCAAAAACCAGCACTTTCATATCTTTTTCAGGCTCAAATTTTAATTTGCGGTTTGTGGAGCGAAAACTGACACAGCTTACCTGGCTTGATTCGTCCTTTATTGAAAAGTAGTAATGCCCGGATCGGTGTTTTGTGAGGTTGGATATTTCTCCTTCTACCCAGATCTGCTGCAGGGCCTTTTCAGAAGTTAACACGTTTTTGATATAGTTGTTCAGCCCGGTTACAGTATATATGCCCATCGTATTCTCCCCGCTGGTATATGCAAATCATGCTATTATAAATTGGTGCAGGCAGTATGAAAGTATTTGGATATCTTCAATAGGCATAAAAGAGTAAAATAAAGCAGTGATTAGCTGCTTTTGAATTCATTTTTGCTGCTTTTTGTCCCTGTATTTTGTGACAACTGCAGGGTCAGCCTCATCTGTTGCAACGAGCCTGCCACTTTCAAGAGCTCTGTCAACTGCCAGTTTACCCGTATCGCTGCGCACAATCAACGTTGTATATCCTTCCGGGCTTCCTACAGAACCTGCTGAAATATCAGCATACAGGGCATCGAAATCCTTACATATGTGACAACCTGGACGAATAGTATCTTCGATATCTTTCAGGGGGATGCTGATATTCTCATTCTTGAGTGTGACAACAAGTTTTCCCCGTACATCCATGCGTTCTATGTCCAGTGGGTTGATCTGCAGTTCTGATTTGAGTTTGCCTTCCATGAGTTTTTCGTAATCGAAACTCTCTGTACAGAACAGGCCGATTACATATTTTATCGACTTTGCAAAGGGTCCAAGTAATTCATTATCACTTTTACGCAGCTTCTCCACTGCCCGGGCGGCACAGGGCAGGGCAACAATTGCTATGTTCTTGCACTTCTTCCCGATTACGGCTTCCTTCAGGGCTGCAAGCAGCGGAACCCACCAGTTATAACGGCTTCCTGCACTGCTTATCAATGCCTCGCCGGATGTGATGACTGTGGATTTTGGTTTCAGGGTCCAGGGGTCTTCTGTTACAGTTACAACAGCATCAACAATGCCTCTCTCCAGACTGTCATACAGAATCGCAGAAACTGCCCCTCCACTCTGTTTTCCCGGGATTTCAAACCCTGCCTTTGCAGCCATGTATTCTTCCCTGCAACTGCTACTTTCGGGCATTTCTCCTTCTATGCGGGGGCATATGTCATAACATGCACCGCAGGGAACACCATCAGTGGCCTCCTTGCAGTAGCCATTGCTGGAAGGTTTTATGGATTCTTCTCCCTTCTTGAAATACAGGGCATCTGCAGGACATACCGCCACACAACCCCCGCATCCGCTGCAACGGTTTGTATCCCAGACTTTTTCCTTAAGATCGAGGTAGTTTCCCATCATGATCACATACATTTGACTAGGTTGGTTGTAAGGAAAGAAAACACTGTCCTATTTCGATATAACTTTTTCTTGTTTCTGATGGTAATGCGCTTTCTGGATACTGGGTTAAACAGAAAATAGAAATTAAAATTATGGTTAATAAATCAGATCCATCAAATTGTTTTATAAACCATGGAGTAATTTTATTGCAATATACACAGTGCAACTTTCATGTGCAATTATCCAATAAATAGTTGCATATGATGGCATATGAGTTTGAATCAAAATGCAAAAAAGAAATTCAATAATTGTGGGGTTACTTTTATTTATTTTAATTGGAATAGTATTGGCCATTCCAATTCTCATTTTCCAACCTGAGCCTGGCCCACTTGCATTCGGTGTCGATAATGTGGATAATACTGAACATAATGTCGTTGTAGAGATATTTGATTCTGACAACCAATCTATATTTTATGAATCCTATTTCCTTAAATCAGGAGACAGGACCGATCTTCAGTATATTAAGGGGCCTTTAGGTGTGTATAGGTTTGAAGTCACTCTGGATCAGGAAACCAAGCGGATTCACATGGCAGAGATACGATATGCACGAGATGTGAGCGGCTCTGATCTCGTGTATATAGACATCGTGAACAATACTGAAAATCCTATTGAATTTGGTATTGCTGTTCCATAAAGTCATTTTTGTTGCAATTGTTTCTCTGTTGCTATGTGTCGTCAAAGAGGAATGCATGAATTAATAATGCAGTTCACTCCCAGACATATTTGCCTGCAAAAGGCCTGCTGCTTGACGCGACTATTTTTGTGTACTTTGTATCCAGATATTTTTCCGGGTCAATTTCAAAAGATCCGCAAAACTCTTCAATATAAGGACTTATCTTCTCCAGATCCTCTTCTGTGAACTCCGTGATTTTGGCACCCACGCCAAGCTGTCTTTCTTTCAATTCACCTCGCAGGATGATCTCACCACCGTGAATTCCACTGCCAACACCTCTGCCTCCAAAAGTATTGTCACTTTTGCCCAGGACGATTATAATTCCCCCGGCCATGTATTCTCCCAGGAATGAGCAGGCATTGTCTCCAATAACCAGGATGGGTTTATGATCCTCTCCATATTCCTTCATATGAATGCCTCCTCTGTAACCGATATCGTCTCTCACGAATACTTTGCCGCCTCTCATGCTGTGGGCCACGGCATCACCTGCACTCCCGTGGATAACGATCTTTCCGCTGTCCATAGTATTGCCGGGTGCATGGTCGCAGTTGCCTTTTACGATACAGGTGGGACCGTTCATAAACATTCCAAGGTCACCACCCGGAACACCGTTGATCCGGATGGTAACTTCCCCTTTCAGCCCGTCTGCTATGAATCGCTGTCCAAGTACATTATCCACGATAATCTCAGTAGCACCCTCTGAAACAGCTCTGCGTATCTGCTGATTCAGGGGTGTGTAATGGAGTCCTTTTGCATCTATGTGTACTGGTTCCATTTGATCAGGCCCCCACAGGCTTTACCTGCAACACATCCAGGGTGCCTTCATCCAGCATATAGCCACGCAGCCTGCTACGATTACCTCTCAGGCTTTCTATACTGTTGATTCCGGCTGCACCCATGAGTTCACTGAGCTCCAGGGTCCAGGATTTAATTAGATTTGCAACATGTTCGGACTCAACTTCCGGATCAAGCCGGCTGACAAGGTCTTCCCTCTGGGTGGCAATACCCCAGGGACACAAACCACGGTAACAGTTTCCACAAACCCGGCATCCCATTGAAATCAGGGCTGCGGTTCCGATATAAACTGCGTCTGCACCAAGGGCTATGGATTTGGCAATATCTGCACTGTTGCGAATTCCCCCGCTGGCAATAACAGATACCTTGTTACGGATACCCTGATCATTGAGTTTCTGATCGACACTGGCAATCGCTGCTTCTATGGGAATGCCTACATTATCCCTGAAGACTTTCGGAGCTGCCCCGGTGCCTCCACGGAAACCGTCTATAACCACTGCATCTGCTGAGGACCTTGCAATACCAGCCGCCACAGCTGCGACATTATGCACAGCTGCAATTTTTACGAAAACCGGTTTCTTCCATTCGGTTGCTTCCTTGAGGCCTCTTACCAGCTGTGCCAGGTCCTCTATGCTGTAGATGTCATGGTGGGGGGCGGGGCTTATCGCATCGCTGCCTGCAGGTATCATTCGTGTGCAGGAAACATCCGTGCACACCTTCTCACCAGGCAGATGTCCCCCAATACCGGGTTTTGCTCCCTGTCCAATCTTGATTTCTATAGCGGCTCCCCTATCAAGGTAATTAATATCCACGCCGAACCGTCCGGAGGCCACCTGCACTATGACATTATCCTGATATGGATAAATGTCCTTATGCAGGCCACCTTCCCCGGTTCCCATGTATGTGCCGGTTTTGGCTGCTGCCTTTGCAAGACTTAACTGGGCATTGAGGCTGATAGCACCATAACTCATATGTCCGATCATTATCGGGGTCTGCAATTCCAGATTTGGGGATAGTTTGGTATTGAGTTTAATCTCCCCGTTTTCCTGCTTCCTTATATCAAGTTTTGAAGGTTTTTGCCCCAGGTAGGTACGTAATTCCATAGGCTCACGTAGGGGGTCTATACTCGGATTGGTTACCTGGCAGGCATCCAGCACCAACCTGTCGTAGATTATAGGATAATCCTTGGCATTTCCCATTCCCGCCAGGACGATCCTGCCACTTCGTGATTGGTTTATGACATCCTCCCGGGCTTGCGGAGTCCATAAGGGATGGCTGCGGTAATCAACGGGATGCTCACTGAGATTGATGGCATCCCGCGGACACATTGAAATGCAACGGTGGCATGCTGTGCATTTGCGTGAATCGATCAGGATATTGCCGTCATCCTCTTCCCGGAATACACCATAGGAACAATTATACACACACCTCATACATTGCATACATTGCTGCCTGTCTATCTGTATACGGTATTTCAGGGGTACACTTCCCAGGCTCATGTTACAACCCTCCCGATTACCGGCTCACCAGCACCCGGCATGTGGATATCCTCCACCTGGGGGTCCATGGTTCGAATTGCGGCTTCCTCACTGGATATGTACAACCTCGAACCGTGTTCCCCAACTACCAGTGGCCTGAGTTTTATCCTGTCAGTGAACCCTACTATGCCATCATGAGTGGCCACAACTATTGCGAAGGGGCCATTCATGAGAGCCGGGCCATAGGTCAGGCGAATTGCTTTGTTGAGTTCACGCTCTTTATCATTCATTTCATCGATCTCATCCCAGAAAGGCGGAGCCATTGCTTTTACAATGATCTCTGATGGTAATTCGTGATGTCTGCCGAGCAGGTCGAACAGGTATGCAACAACCTCGGTATCTGTATACATTGTACACTGGTAACCATTGCTTTCTACATATCTCTGATTTGTCCCGTAGGAAGTAATCTCTCCGTTGTGTACCACCGACCAGTTCAGCAGGTTAAAGGGATGTGCTCCTCCCCACCATCCCGGGGTGTTGGTGGGATAACGGTTATGTGCCAGCCAGATATAACCTTCATATTCATCAATTTTGTAAAAATTTGCCACATCTTCCGGCCACCCTGCGGCCTTGAACACTCCCATATTTTTCCCGGAGGAAAATACCAGGGCTCCTTCGATAGTCGAGGAATTAATTTCCATGACCAGATATTTGACGATATCTTCATCCGGTGTGAGACTTCCGGTCATAAGATCAGTATAGGGTTTGAAGAAGTATCTCCAGGGAACATGACTCCTTTTCAGGTTGGGTTGTTCCTTTGTAGGAATTTCTTCCTGATGGACGACGCGTCCCCATTTCTGGATAATATCATCAACTTTTGATTTTGGCTCCACAAGATTATCAAAGAATATGTGCAGGGCATAACAGTCTTCAAAATCGGGGTATATGCCATATGCAGCATAACCTGCACCTTCACCACTGCCACGCTCATTCATAAGGCTGAGGGCTTCTTTGATTCCCGAACCATTCATTTTTTGTTTCTGTCTGTCAATAACTCCTATTATCCCGCACATCGGCATCACCTTGTTATGATATGTAAAAGTGTGTATAAAGTGTATGTATCTAAAAAAATTTGGGCGGGACTTCCTGTGAAATCCCTGCTTAAAGTACACCAAGGTAGGTATCCAGTTCCCACTGGTGTACTTGGGCCTTATAATCATCCCATTCCTTATTCTTGGCACATAGGTAGTTGTTGAAAAGGTGGTCTCCCATGGTCTTTTTAACAAATTCACTGCCTGCCATTTCGTCTATCGCTTCCTTGAGGCTTCCTGGAAGAGAATTGATCCCCATGCCTTCTCTCTCCTGTCCGGAAAGTTTGAAGATATTGTGGGTTACTGCTTCTCCAGGGTCGGTTTTGTTCTTGATTCCATCCAGGCCTGCAGAAAGCATGGTTGCAAAGGCAAGATATGGATTACATGCCGGATCAGGACACCTGAGTTCTACCCTTGTACCCTTGCCCCTGGTTGACGGGATGCGTATCAGGGAACTGCGGTTACTGTCCGACCAGGTTATGTAGATGGGCGCTTCATATCCCGAGACAAGTCTTTTGTAAGAGTTGACAGTTGGGTTGGTTATTGCCGCGAATTCCCTGATATGTTCCAGCAGTCCGCCGGTGTAATACCTGGCTATGTCGGAGAGTTGGTTTGGAGTATTCGGATCAAAGAATACGTTTTCGCCATCCTGTGACATCAGGGATTGGTTGGCGTGCATTCCTGAGCCGTTTACACCGTAGAGTGGTTTCGGCATGAAGGTTGCATAGTAACCGTGGTGGTTTGCTATGGATTTGACCACATACCTGAATGTGATTACATTATCAGCTGTAGTAAGGGCATCCGAGAACCTGAAATCGATCTCGTGCTGTGAGGGGGCAACTTCGTGGTGTGATGCCTCGAGCTTGAATCCCATGTGTTCCAGGGCATAGTCAATTTCCCTGCGCACATCCTGGGCCATGTCAAGGGGTGCAAAGTCGAAGTAACCGCCTTTATCGGTAAGTTCGGTTGTGGGATTGCCTTCACTGTCCAGTTTGAACAGGAAGAATTCAAGTTCCGGTCCCACATTCATGGAATATCCCATGTCCTGGGCTTCCTTAAGGGTCTTTTTGAGAATGTAACGTGGATCTCCCTCGAAGGGGTTGCCATTCGGCAATTTTACATCACCTATTATACGCGCAACAGCTCCTTCGGTTGGTCTCCAGGGCAGGATACGGAATGTTGAAGGGTCGGGCATTAGCATCATGTCCGATTCCTCAATGCGGGTGAATCCTTCGATTGAAGAACCATCGAACATCACTCCTTCATCGAATGCCTCATCCAGGTCTTCGGAAGGAATTGCCCAGCTCTTGATAATTCCCATTGTGTCGGTGAACTGGGTACGTATAAACTTTACATCATTTTCGACGACCGCTTCAAGTACGTCTTCTTTGGTCTGTATCTCTGGCTTATGTTTCATTTCTCTCACCCTTCACAGGAATGCAGTAACCACTTACCGTATTACTTATATATAAAGATAACTACTGCATGCAAACAAATATAAAAAAAATATTTAAGCAATCTCATTTCATATAGATAGGGGGTACCAGGAAAACGGTCAGATTATATGAGTTTGATTCTTGGTAGAAAACTATGGATTATTCATCAAAAGCACAGACTGAAGAAATGGCATCTCTTGTAGAAACATGGTTAGGTAATCCTGCCACACGCAAAGTTCTCAGCAAGGTCGTTGCCGGATCTGATGGCATGCAGCGAATGGAAAGAATCCTGAAATCTTACGGGTGGGATACGGAGGATGATCTTGGCCTGAAGGACCGAATTGTCGGCAAAACGGTTAGAAGTATAATTGGACAGGTTGCCAATAAAACCGGCATCACAGAGGATGATATAAAGTCCAATATGAAGGTGGGTTACTGGCGCAAAGGGCTTGTCTCGACTCTGGCAGGTATTGGTTTGTGGGGTCCACAAAAGCCCTTCACTTCTTATGCACCCTTCCTGGTCGTCTGGAACTCTACCAATGCATGCAACCTTCATTGCAGACACTGTTACCAGAGTGCCATTAGCAGGCCCACACCGGATGAATTGAACACAGCTGAAAGGGTCAAAGTTGTGGACAGACTGGCAGATGAAGGGGTTGCCTATATCTCCCTGTCAGGGGGAGAGCCTCTTATGCGGAATGATTTTTTTGAAGTGGCTGCAAGAATATGCCAGAGGGATATGGGACTGGCTCTTGCGACCAACGGTACAATGCTAACGGCTGCACGGGCAAAGCGACTGGCAGATCTTGGTTGTTCCTTTGTCCAGATCTCTCTGGACGGTACCAGGCAAACTCATGATAATTTCCGTGGACTGGATGGAGCCTTCGATAAGACCCTGGAGGGTATCAAAAATGCAGTGGATGCGGGCCTGAACACTGAAGTAGCGATGACAGTAACCTCCCAAAACCTCGATGAGGTAAGTGAAGTGATTGATATCACTGAATCACTGGGTGCCGGCACCTTTATGCACTACAATTTCATCCCTGCCGGAAGAGGAAAGGAGATTATGAACAAGGATCTTTCTCCTCAGCAGCGTGAATCCCTTCTTGAGGAACTGGCCACAGAGGGGGAGAGAAGAAATATCAATGTACTTTCCACGGCTCCTCAGTTTTCACGGGTCTGCATGGGTGGGAGACATTCAATATCTTCATTGACCCACTTTGATTCGATCGGACAGAATAAACAATTGGCAGACAAAGTTGAATTTCTTGCGGAGTTTGTGGGAGGCTGCGGAGCTGGCCGTCTGTACTGCGGCCTCCAGCCAAACGGGGATATAATTCCATGTGTGTTCCTGCCAAAAACACTGGCAAACATCAGGTACAACAACCTTGTAGATGTGTGGCAAAACAGTGATTTTCTTGCAAAAATGCGTCAAAGGAATTCCTTTAAAGGGCAGTGTTCTGAATGTGCTTATTTGAAGGTTTGCGGGGGATGCCGGGCACGTGCATTTGGTTATTTCAATGATGTACAGGGGCCTGACCCCGGCTGTATACGGAATGCCGCTAGCTGGGATGAGCTGGAAAAGAAAATTGAGCACGATTCTGTACATCCTCTGTGAAAACAGTCGTTGTCGTTTGCCTCATCTTTATAACAAATGAAAATTTACTTGCAGGTAGGTGAATATAATCATGGCAAACTGGGTACGTATAAATTTTACATCATTTTCGACGACCACTTCAAGTAGTCTTCTTTGGTCTGTATCTTTGGCTTATGTTTCATTTCCCTCACCCTTCACAGGAATGCAGTAACCACATACCTTGTTAGTAGTATATAAGACATTCTGTAACGATGGGCTTGACCATAAAGTCCACTACATTGTGGTCAATGGGATACATAATAGTTAAAAGGTCTACTTTATGGTCAAAACATTAACTCGGAAAACGCTTGCTTGTAATATGATAGGCAAAAATCAGGGAGTGATAAATTACAATATTAAGAGACTGTCGGATAATAGATAAAAAAGATCCCCTTTACTTCATTAAAGAGCAAATTTAAGGCTTAAATTCATTTTTTTGAGAAATTATCATCTATTTGTTTGACATATTTTCAATCCAGCTTCTTTCAATCCTTTTTTAAGCCTCAACTCTTTCATCCCTTCTATCTTTAACATATATCCCCACTCATTTTAATAAATCTCTTTAGATTAACTGCAATTCCTGTTAACATTGCCTGGATATTCATCTTCTCTTTCCCCCAGAACTTTGCTCTTTTCAGCCCATGAAATCTCTTCATCTCTCCCTGTTTTGGTTCGATATGTGCCCTCATTTTCATATCCCGTTTAAAATCTCGAGATTTACTGTATCTTTTAGCCTCTTCTAAAAAGGTATTGATTCTAAAAAGGTATTGAACTACTGCAGACCGTAGCATCATTTCAGGTGTGTTGGTTACAGGACGACCTTTGTTTGAACAATAGAGTTTTTCACATGTTACATTGATGAACGAGAAATCAACATTTTCATTGATCTTATAAAGCAAATGGTTTTTGAGTATCAATTCGTAGACATCAGGACCATACACGAATGTTGTTTGCTTGGGTTTTGAACAGAATACATTTTAATCACGATAGAGTTAATTATTTCAGTTGATTATGGTTATATGATATAAATGTATCTCTTGATTGTGATTATGCGGTAGAATATGAGTATATACAATAGAAACTGTATGATATGTGTCTGTAAGTAGTAGACTTTTCCGACAGCCTCTACAAATTCCATTCAAAATTTATAAAAAGATTTTGTATATTGATATATTTCCTCACTCATAAAATAATAAATAAGTTACGCTCATGCAATGCCTGGTGATAATGAATAAATAGTTACGCTTTTAAAATGAAAAACTAATTTGATGGTCTCAGTTTCAACAGAGCAATCAATTGATAAGATATTAATATTATTGAATTTCATGGTAAAGGCATGCCAGAAGAAGACGAAACCTGCCAGGTGAATGTAAAGGGGGTTTACCTCATGAAAATGGAAGAGGGAATAGCGCCAACTGTCATCCTGGAAGATCCGGCCGGAAAAATAATGCCGATTTATATTGGGCATCTGGAAGCCCTGTCCATAAATAATGCATTAAACAGTGAGACCACACCTCGTCCAATGACCCACGACCTTTTAATGTCCATCCTCTCAAGAATGGAAGGCAAAGTTGAAAGCGTATTGATTGATGAAAAGACAGAAGGAGTATTTTTCGCCCGTCTGACTTTGAGCAAAAACGATGTTAAAATGGAATTCGATGCAAGACCCAGTGATTGCATCGCCCTTGCTCTGAGAGCAGATGTTCCAATCAATATCAAATATGAAATTCTGGAAAATGACATCATAAGTCCCGAAAAACTGGACGGTGCGAAATCATTCGAATCTCTCCTTTAACCGGCTCAAAAGTAAGAAGCAAGCGTTGTCTGAGACGATATTTCCTGTAACCCGGCAACTCTAACTCCAATCCGGCGAATGGTAGGTTTGTTTTCTTCAAGGAAGGTTGTTAGCAATTTGTCCAGATGTTGTCTCAGAATTTCTTTTTCAGCAACCGCTCTCTGGAGGGTATGGTTACGAGTTTGGGTTTTGAAATCAGATGTGATCATGATCAGTGTAACCTGACGGAAAGAAACACTTCTTTCGATAGTCTTTTTAATCACATCCTCGGCAAGGTTATCCAGAACTGGCATTATCAAATCGTAATCCGATGAATTTTCCGGCAAAGTGGCTATCCTCCCAATTTGCTCACTTCCTTCCCTTTGCCTGACAGGAGACTCATCAATCCCCTGTGCAGCCTTTTTGAGCCATGAACCTTTCTTTTTACCAAAAGCATCTATGAGAGACACAATGTCCGAAGAAGCAAGTTGTCCCACTGATTTTATGCCCATTTTTTCAAGCCTGGCGGCTGTGACATCCCCTACACCCCAGAGTTGAGAGGGAGCACGATTCGCCAGAAATTGATTTACATCATGTTGTGGGATGACAGTAAGTCCATCGGGTTTATTTTCTGAGGATGCCATTTTGGCAATGAGTTTGTTGGGCCCGAGCCCCACAGAACATGTCAGCTGTTCTTTTTCCAGAATCTTTTGCTTAATATCTTCACCCAGTTTACGGGCACATTCAAAATCACCGTTGCATTTTGCCGTAACTTCGATGAATGCCTCATCTATACTTATCTGCTCAAAGGATTCATCATTATCTGCATGAGAGCGCAGTATTTCCATGATACTGTCAGAAACTTCAGTGTAAAACTCTTTTCTTACAGGAAGAAAAACCGCATCCTGATTCAGTTTAATGGCTCTGGAACAGGGCATACCGGATTTAATACCGTATTCGCGGGCTGTATAATTGGAGGTGCTTACCGAGCCCCCGTGCTCCCCTCTCCCCGAATACATACAGACCACCACAGGCCTGCCTATAAGGGAAGGGTCTTCACGCTCCTCAACAGCAGCATAAAAGTAGTCCATGTCCACATGGACAACAATACGTGACATAATAAAAAGAGAGGTTTTTTAGATTTGTATAGTTTGTGGAAAAATAGATTCTCATTCTTTTTTCACATATCGATAGGAATAAAATGAACTATACGGATATATCAAACCAAACTGGAGGGACATAAGTGATTTACAACACATTTCCCACATGCGGGTTTGCGGGCAAAACATATGTTCCTGCCATGTAATATCAGGGTCAGGGAAAAATCATCCCACTCACTTTGATCGACAAGTTCTATCAGATCCTTTTCAATTTTGACAGGATCCTTATTTTCAGTAAAACCCAGTCTTGTAGCAAGACGTTTGACGTGGGTATCCACAGCAATACCCGCTTTTACACCAAAACCCCTGGCAAGCACTATATTGGCAGTTTTGTGAGCCACCCCGGGCAGTTTTAACAGGTCTTCCATCGTGGATGGAACTTCACCCCCAAAATCCTCGATGATAATTCTGGCACTCTGTTGCAGATGTTTGGCCTTGTTGCGGTAAAAACCCGTGGAATAAATATCCTTTTCCAGTTGTCGGATGTCCGCATCCGCATAATCAAAAACCGTGCGGTATTTCTTGAACAACTCACGTGTCACTTTATTGATCTGCACATCCGTACTCTGGGCTGAAAGAATAGTGGCTACCAGCAGTTCCAGAGGGTTTTTGAAATGCAGAGCAGGCTGCGGATCAGGATACTCCTTTTTAAGAAGTTCCCATATTTGAGAGAATTTAGAAAGATTACTGGCCGTCATAGAAAAAGAAAAGGAGATTTCAGACTTATTCAAGCCCGAAATCTTCAATGTTTTTATCTGCAAGTGCCTGGATCAGTTTGAGTTGTTCCTCTCCGCCTTCCATTTTGAAAAGATGTTTGAACCTTTTCTGCATCTTGAGATAATCCTCGACAGGCTTTTTCTGTTTGCCTATTTTGCGTACCTTTGTAACTTCACCATTCTCCATTTCATACAGCGGCCACAGACCGGTCTGTACTGCCAGTTTTGCAACTTCCACAGTCTTGGAAGTGTCAAAACCCCATCCTGTGGTACAGGGCGCATGGGCATGAATGTAGGTTGGGCCTTCAATCTCGGTTGCTTTCTTGATCTTTTTGATCATATCCCTGGGATAACCCAGGGAAGTTGTAGCAATGTATGGAGAACCATGAGCTGCCATAATTGCAGGCATGTTCTTCTTGGGCCTGGGGTTCCCATAGGAAACCTTTCCGGCAGGGCTTGTTGTGGTAGACGCATCAAAGGGTGTAGCACCACTCCTCTGCACACCGGTATTCATGTATGCCTCGTTATCGATACATACATAGGTTATATCATGGCCTCTCTCAAAGGCACCGGAAATGGATCTCATTCCGATATCAAGAGTAGCACCATCTCCTGCCAGAGCGATTACCTTGGTATCACCTTTATTACCCATTGCCTTAAGGGCAGCCTCCACACCGGAAGCCACAGCCCCTGCATTCTCGAAGAGGGAATGAACCCACGGGACCTCCCATGAGGTTTCGGGGTAGGGGGTACTCATAACTTCCAGACAGCCGGTAGGGGATATAATAATACAGTCCTCTCCTGCGGCCATAAGGGTGAACTTGGCCACCATTGCATCACAGCAACCTGCACAACCACGATGTCCTGATGTAAACAATGATTTCACAACAATTCCTCCTTCAGATCAGCATATTTGCTCTCAGTGTTGATACCCGAAGAGATTATGCCTTTAGCTTCCTCCACTATATCCTCAATGGTTTTTTCGGGTATGTCACGACCACCGTGTCCGATCATCCGGCCCACTATCGGGACATCAACCTTAGTATTATACAGGCTTGCCTTGGTCTCGGTAAACAGGGATCCTTCATTGAGTCCCAGAGAGATGTTCTTGTCAAGTGCGACAACAACCTTTGCATCCTTGATAACATTCTTTATTGCTTCTGCCGGGAATGGCCTGAAAGTCCTTACTTTAAGTAAGCCGACCTTGACTCCCTTCGCACGGAGTTTATCCACGACATCCCTGATGGTTCCTACAAGTGAACCCATAGCCATAAGGATTATATCAGCATCTTCTGTCTCGTATTCATCGATCAGACCACCATAGTACCTTCCAAATATTTCATAGAACTCATTGGCAGCTTCTTCTATCTTGGGCAGGGCATTATCCATTGCCTGTTGCTGCAGGTACCTGAATTCGGTATATACAGTCGGGTCTGCAAAGGCACCGAATGTAAGCGGGTTTTTAGGATCGAGTGAGTATTCCGGTTCATAAGCAGGCAGATATTCATCCACAAGGTCCTGTTCCAGCAAGACCACGGGCTCATAAACATGAGACAGGATGAAACCGTCCATACAGGTCATTGCAGGCATCATTACATCCTTATCTTCTGCAACCTTGTAAGCCTGAGCGGTCATATCCGAGATTTCCTGCAGATCTTCGGCATACATCTGGATCCAGCCTGTATCCCGCTGAGAGATGGAATCCTGCTGGTCGTTCCAGATATTAATCGGGGCACTGACCGCACGATTTGCGATGGTCATTACAATCGGCAGGCGCATTCCTGATACGTTAAAAAGCACCTCATGCATCAGTTCCAGCCCCTGTGAGGTGGTGGCTGAATAACACCTGGCACCTGCTGCTGCAGAACCTACAAGAGCCGAAAGGGCGGAGAACTCTGATTCGACTGTTATATATTCACAGTTTGGAATCTTACCATCGGCCATGAACTGGGAAAGGTCCTCCACAATATGGGTCTGTGGTGTGATAGGATATGCGGAAATAACATTTGGCCTGCATACCTTCACAGCATGGGCCACTGCATAGGAACCTTCGGCCACATCCATCTTATCCTTGTCAAGGGTACGTATAACTGTCATTTATTTCTCCTCCAGTACCATATCAATGGCTTCCGTGGGACATTCATTGGCACAGATTCCGCATCCTTTGCAGTAATCATAATCAAATTCAAAGAATCCGTCGTCCATGGGTAGTACTGCCATATCAGGACAGAGCAGTTCACATAATTTGCATTTGATACATTTGTCGTAATCAAAGACTGGTCTGAAAGTTCTCCAGCCACCTGTCTTGTTTACCCTCGTGGTACCGGGTTGACAGACTCCTCCGAGTTGTATGCTCATTATTTATCCTCCGCCATCAAGTCATAGGCTTTCTGCACAGCCTCTGCATTTTTCTCTCCTATTTTACCAGAGAAGCGCCCCTTTACTGCATTAACAATTGAACTGGCCCTGACCTCGCCCGTTGCACCGGCAAAGGCTCCTAAAAGAACAGTATTGACAATAGGCCTTCCAATGATATCAAGAGCTACCTTTGTTGCATTCACGGTCATTATACGGGCATTTGTGTCAAGATCAAAATCTTCCGGAGCAAAATCAGAATTAATAAGTATGATACCATCATCTTTTGCCCCGCTGTCAATATCCACTACCTCAAGAAGAGTGGGGTCCTGAACGATTATGTAATCTGGTTCATAAATCTGGCTTCTGAGCCTGATTGGGGCATCACTGATCCTTGTGAAAGCCTGAACCGGCGCTCCACGTCTTTCGACACCAAAGGCCGGGAATGCCTGGCTAAACTGGCCATCCTCAAAAGCGGCGCCTGCCAGTAGTTCGGCTGCTGTAACCGAACCCTGTCCGCCTCGACCATGTATTCTTATTTCTTTCATCTGTATTCTCCGTAACAAACGTAATGAACATATATTGTAGATAGCGGATACGAACCCGCATGCATCAACAATTACCGTTTGGATGGTAATTGGAATAAATGCAATGTTTAATTGTGTAGAATAGCTAATTATTATTTAGTTTTTCGGTGATAACAGATAAAAATTATTTTAAAAAATCCTAAAAGAACAATTATGACTCCTTGCATAGCATTCCCATCCTGGAAATGATATCATCACTACTCTTTACGTTCTGGATGGATTTGCGAAATGACCTGGAACCTGCAAGACCCCTGGTAAACCACGCAGAATGTGCTGCCAGGTTTACATTTTTGTCCAACCCATAGGTTTCCAGCAGTTTCAGGTATTCCTCCAGACTGCTTTTTCTCTGATCACAACCGGCTGGAGGGGACTCCGTGCCGCTTTCAAGAAATGACCCTATCCTTGAGAAGATATCAGGATCTCCCATGGCTGCCCGCCCTATCATAAGACCGTCACATCCCGTATATTCAAGAACCTGGGCAGCAAAAACACCGTCCCGTATATCCCCGTTTGCAATAACAGGAATTGATAGTTCCTCTTTTATCCTGCGAGCGTGCAAATGATCCGCCAACCCCGAATAGTGCTGCATGGCAGTCCTTCCATGGACTGTTATGGCCGAGACACCGGCGTTTTCAAGCCTTGATGCAAGTTCCACAGTCTGTGACACATCCCTGAATACGCGTATCTTTACAGTCACAGGCACATTTACTGATTCCACCACACACTGTATAATATTTTCCAGCACATCGGGTTTTTCCATAAGCTTTGAGCCCGCACCCGTTTTTCGGATTCTGGGAGACGGGCAGCCCGCATTGATATCTATAATTGAAGGAGATGATTCATTTTCAATCAGGCAGGCAGCCTTTGCCATAGAAACCGGAGAATTGCCAAATATCTGGACACCGAATATACCCTCATCCGGAAAACTTAGAGCCATCTGATGTGATTTTGCATTGTCGTGCAGTATCGCCTCGGAATTGATCATCTCGGTAAAAGCAAAAGATGCACCCCTACGCCTGCAAACTACCCGGTAGGCAAGATTGGTTACCTCTGCCATTGGAGCAAGCAAAAGGTTTCCTCCAAGCCTTATCTTTCCGATTTGCATGATATTCCATAGGGATAACGATATATAAATAATAACATATCATAGGGCAGGAGAGGAGAAACAACTCATGAAAATAATAGCCTTTGTAGGAATGCCCGCCTCCGGGAAATCCGAAGCCTCAAAAGTGATCCGTAATATGGGAATTAATGTAATCAATATGGGAGATGTGATACGGGAAGAGGTCAAGCACCGCCAGCTCGATCCAACAGACAGCAACACTGGAATGGTAGCCAATGACCTGAGGGACAAAGAAGGCATGGATGCAGTTGCCAGGAGATGTATCCCGAAAATCAAACAGAATGATAACGATGTTGTTGTGATCGATGGCATCCGCGGGATTGCAGAGGTGGAAATTTTCAAGAAAGAATTTGGAGATGAGTTTTCATTAATCGCTATAAGCAGTCCTATTGAAAACCGGTTTAAACGTGTGCGTAAAAGATGCAGAAGCGATGACATGCAAAAAATCGAAGATTTGAAAATCAGGGACGAAAGGGAGATGAAATGGGGAATGGGTCAGGCAATGGAAACTGCCGATGTAACCATTGACAACACCGCAAGTCTCAAGGAATTTAGAAAACAGGTGAAAGATACGGTGGGAAGAATAAATGGCCAGCGTTAAGTTTTGGGCCCGTGTAAATCCAACAGAGGATGTCTCAAAGGTATGCGAGGCGCTTACAAGGATTAGTGGTCTTGCACCCCGTTTAGATGATAATATCGCAGTTATAGATTGCAACCATCGTGACCTGCAAATATTCCACCACCTGCTGCGGGATGAAGCAATCCTCGATACCGCAAGGTCCGTTCTCGAAAAAGGAATACACAGCCCGGAAGAAAAAATAAGTTTCATGCTCAATAAACAGGTTGCTTTTGTGGGACGCATCAGTTTTCCTGCAGGAGAAGAAGAGCTAGGGTCGATCCATGTGGAAATTAAATGTAATGAAGGGGAACTGGAAGATATAATTAACTGGTTAGCCCCTCCCACAGAAGAAGGAAAACCTGTTTATGAAAAGGAAATGCCCCCATTAAGAGAAGGTGAGTAAGTTGCCACCGGCAATCGGGTTTTCTGCAAGAGCAAGCGGGGAAATGCCACTTGAATGGGCTTATGAACTGGAAGAGATGGGATATTCAGCAATTGAACTTGTACAGGAAGGAAAACAGAAAATTACTGCTGAAAACATTGACAGGATACAACAGATAAAGGATACAACAAACCTGACCTTCACAATACACCTGCCGTTTTCTGACATAAACCTTGCAACCCTCAATCCCGGTATACACAAAGAAATTATAAGGCAGATGGGACATTGCCTGCACATGGCATCAGGTCTTGCTGAAATCGCAGTAATCCATCCTGGTTATCTCTCCCCTGAAGGAGCATTATATCCCGAAAAAGCCTGGGACAATACGATAGGATCACTGAAAGAGATAAGCACGATTGCAGAGGATAAAGGAATTACGATTGCACTGGAGAATATGCCAGATATGCCTCACATATTTGGAAAATATCCTGCTGAAATACTGGAAATAATAGAAAAGGCAGATTCGGATAATATAGGCATGACACTGGATATTGGCCATGCCAATACAATGGGCTTGCTTGATGAGTTTCTGGATTCCTGCAGAGAAGTAATGATCCATTCCCACATACATGACAACCATGAAAAAAGGGATGAACACCTCCCTCTTGGCAAAGGCTGTATTAATTGGAAAAAAGTATTTGACAGGGTTGACGGTTATGAAGGGTTGTTTATTACAGAAATGAAAAATCTGCAAAATGGTACAGAATGCATGGAATATTTGAAATCAAATCTTATTCTTTAATTCTTCCGTGCCTTGTGTCCACATCATCCATCCTATCCAGTAATTTACGGATTGCAGTCCGAATAGCATCCGACTGACTCACGAATTTCCTATCTACCCCTACATGACAATTAAGATCATCAAGCAACTGCTGGGGGATATCCACACTAACCTTGGGCATAAATCTCACTCTCCTGTGAATTTTATATAAGATAATAACTGATAATACATATAAACAACTCGTTGAAAACGGGCCTAAGAAAATAAAGTTGGCATACGTTCAATTATGTTTATAGAATAAGGGGAGTTCTATTTCAACAACCGGATACAACATATTTTTGGGATTTTACAAAATAATAAGCTCTATATTGAAACCTATAGAGGAAAAGCCAGACACAAAATACTCTGGTATTGAGTGGGATGTATCACACAAGCGGCTCAAACCTGGGGAAATATCACAATAACGGGCAATACTAAGCCCGACGCCCGCATAAACATGATCGTGAGATTCAAGGTGGCAGTTGAGGTGCATGATGGCAGGTACAGTCATGATTTCCGGAAAGTGCAAATTCCAGAAGGCCGAATGAATTTAAAGTCCAAACAAGGCCTGTTAAGAACATGACATTTACCGTTAAAATGTTGATGCCTTCCCGACAACACAGGGATGCTGAAGAGTCGGTGGCCACATACATAGACACAAATGTGCCTTCCGGCACCTTCAATATATTCTTAGATTAAAATAAGAAAAGCAAATAGGCGGGCCGGAAGGGATTTGAACCCTCGGCCTATGGATTAAGAGTCCATCGCTCTGCCTGACTAAGCTACCGGCCCATTTGTGCGGCCCTTCATAAGCATTACCTGAATATATACGTTTCGGCAAAAAGATAGGCACTGTTCAGTTAAAAAATAACTAAATGGGGATTCATCCCCCCATTTAAAGGGGATGAAAATGGAACAGAATGCATAATTAGATTTAGTGCCGGTAGATATTAAATCTTACGTGCAAAGGAAAAGAAGGAATCTAAAAGCCATAGCATTATCCATACTTGTGTACCAGCAGGGACTTAAGTTTGAGGAAAAACTCAGAACTATTATTATAACGCGGCTATAAATCCCGATTCTAAAAGAATAATCTATGCCAAGATATATCCTACAAGGAACCACTTAACTACGAAATCTTTCTTTAAGGATTTGAAACGAATATATGGAGAAATGCCAAAGAGGGCAGTTGTGGATGGGGGGGCCACGGTACACTGTTATGGAGAAACCCGGGATTAAGAGAACTGTAATATCCGGGGGTATCAGAAACTATATCAACCGATGGTTCAAATCTTTTAAAAGCAGGATTAAGGTGTTCGATAAATATTTCCCACATAAAGAGGGACTTGTTCAGCATATCAGTAATTGGATCAATATGTTTAATCCTAATTACATCAGAAATCATCAAAATCTAAATTCATATACGCCGTATCAATGGGAAAGATGTTTTAACTGAACAGTGTCTTTGTGTACAGCCGTTAAATATATATCTATAGATTCTCTACTTCACTTTCGCATAACCTAATATAATATGTATTCTAATTTTCCTCTAGCAGTGGGTCATTTATGTATATTGAGAGAACCGAAGAATATCTGGAAACCATACAGGGTTTGATCACTCGCACCAGTTCCCCGGCCAAGAACAAGGATATAGCAAAGGAACTTGAAATTGCTCCGGCAACAGTTACTGAAATGATACAGCGTCTCTCGGATGAAGGTCTTGTGACTCATGCTCCTTATCGCGGGGTTGAATTGACCGAATCCGGAATAATACAGGCCAACAATCTCCAGCGAAAACATCTGGTGCTCAAGAACTTTTTCACCAGGGTACTTGATATAAATGAAGAAGTAGCGGACCAGGAAGCCTGTGCGCTCGAACATGTTATGTCAGATGTTGTACTTGAAAGAATGTGCTCTTATCTGGCAGAAAAAGGCCTTTGCGATATTTCTGAAACCACTCTGCCTGCTAAATGTAGTTTGAGCAGGGAACATTATATTTCTCTTGTAGAAATGAATGAAAAGACTAAAGGAAAAGTGGTAATGGTTGCCCTGCCAAAAGAGACCAAGGATAGGCTCACGTCACTGGGGATGGTCGCAGGAGAGGATATTGAAATCAAAAGAAAACAGAAACAGGGATGCATTTCTATAATTACCAAGGGTACTGAAATAGCCCTGGGAAAAGAAGTGGCGGAAAAAATCTTTGTAAAACCTGCAGAAAACGACCACAGGCAGCGGAGACGTGGTACTCATTCCTGATTCTTGCTGCGGGGCAGCCGAAAAACGCATGCATGACGGCGATCATGACATGACAATTGCCTTTGTTGGCAATCCCAGTGTAGGTAAAAGTGCTTTTTTTTCCAGGGTCACCGGTGTGGGTGTCATGGTTTCCAATTATCCGGGAACCACTGTGGAAATGACACGCGGGACTGTAAAGGTTGGCCAGAAGAAAATAGATATCGTTGATTTGCCGGGTATTTATTCACTGGGTACATCCACAGAGGACGAACGGGTCTCAAAGGAATACCTGCTGCGTGAATATCCCGATGTGATTGTAAATGTGGTGGATGCCACAAGACTGGAACGTAACCTGTATCTTACCCTCCAGATACTGGAACTCGGTGTACCCGTAGTAATTGCCCTAAATCAGCTGGATGCCGCCAGGGAAATGGGTATTGATATTGACGCCCCCAAATTATCCCGGCTACTTGGTGTGCCGGTTGTACCTACTGTTGCCACCAAGGGAATCGGGCTTGAGGAGGTCCTGAAAGAAGCAGTTGACCCATCCCTTTCACCAGCAGGGCGAATCCGTGTTCACTATGATAACCATATAACTAACGCTATCAATGACCTTGGTGTGGATTTTCCTGATACTGCCTCTGTAATAAGATTGCGTGCCCTTGAAAATGACAGTGATTTTGTACGCATGTGCTGCAGACCCCATGAGGCAGACCTGCTTTTGTCAAAAGCTTCAGAAATGGCTTCAGAGATCGAAGATGCCCACAATATGGCTATTTCAGATACCATGGCAAGAGACCTCTATGGGGAAGCCGGCCAGATTACAGACTCGGTGCAGTCAATTGTAGAAAAGGACACTTCTCTAAAGCATCGTATTGATGATATGCTCACATCTGAATATGTGGGTGTCGTGGGTCTTGCAGCAGCCCTTTTACTTACTTTCCTTCTGGTTTTCAGGGTTGGGGGATTCCTGGAAGAGGGAATCGTCCATCTTTTCGAAACCTACCTCATAGCTCCGGTTGAAGCGGAGCTTGCAGCAAGCAACCCCCTTGTGCGCAATGTGATCATCTATTCCCTGCTGGGCATAGAGGCTGGATTTGCCATTGCAATTCCCTACATAGGGATTTTTTATATTATACTCTCCATTTTCGAGGATTCGGGATACCTGACCCGCGCAGCTTTCCTGCTGGATAACCTGACCCACAGGATGGGATTGCATGGTAGGGCAGTGATTCCCCTGGTACTGGGATTGGGTTGTAATGTACCGGCAATCATGGCTACCCGTGCATTGAATACATTGAGGGAAAGGCGTATCGCTTCGGTTCTCATATCCCTTATCCCCTGTTCTGCAAGGACTGTTATTATTCTGGGACTTGTAGGCACTTTTGTAGGTTATTGGGCTGCAGTATCTATCTATGTGCTGGAAATCTTTATAATTTTCATAACCGGCTGGATATTGGGTAGGGGTCTTCCCGGGGAGCGGACCGGTTTTATAATGGAGATGGGTCCGTTGAGACATCCTGATGTTGTGTCCACTCTTAAAAAGACCTGGCTTAGGATACGTGAGTTTGTCTACATCGCTTTTCCTCTGCTGATAGTGGGGAGTGCATTTTTGGGTGGGCTGGATAGCCTGGGTATACTGGATATTTTCGAGAATGCCGTATCTCCTATATCTGTGGGGATTCTCGGTCTGCCTGCTTTTGCTGCCACAGCACTTGTATTCGGTATATTGCGCAAGGAAATGGCGCTTGAGGTACTGGCGGTACTTGCGGGTACTGCTAATTTTGCAACGGTATTGACGCCTCTACAGATGTACGTGTTTGCTGTAATTACAACAATATATATTCCATGTGTTGCAACCATTGCAATACTTAAACATGAGCTGGGCACAAGGGATACTGTTATGATCTCCACATTTACGATACTCCTTGCATTCACAGTGGGTGCAGTGGTCTACCAAATCGGAATGCTCTTGTAAAATAGGTAAAAATCGGCAGGTTTTTAAAAACAATCAACGGTGTTAACTTTAATGACACGCATCACTGATCCCCGGAAAAGAAATGCAATATCTGTTTTACAAGATATTTTTGAAATGAACAATATGAGGGAACCTGTGGGAGAAGAGGTAGATTCGTTGCTCGAAACCATAGGCACACATGCCAGTCTTGTAGAGGGCGATGTTTTATTAAAGGAAGACTTTGGTGATACAGGCCCTTATTCGCCATTGAGAGACAATGAAGGAATGTAATTTTACCAGTCAGGCGCGAGATTGAGTAAATCTACTATATCCCGCAGGATGTCTGGATCAAACTCATCATCTATCCTGTAGTCACTTATTACATGGCCTTCCAGGCTGATCCCATCCACATAACCGTACCAGTATATCACCATTCCACTGCCATATAATTCTTCATAGTGGAAAAACTGCTTTTTGATATAGGTCTGATGATCGGTTTCGTTACCAAATACGGCTTTGCTTTCGATCCAGTTTACCTGCTGACCCCGGATCTCAACAGGATCAGGAAGGAAAAAATCAGGTGTCTTTTCTGCACTTTGTTTTCTCAATTCTTCTTCTGTTAGATATTCGATATTTCTGTATTCAAGCCACTTGGCTACAATCATTTCCCCTAATATTCCTTTCCTGGCCTGAAAAGAGTGGGCTTCAGGTGAAAAATAAAGATCTATTTCAAGAGCTTCCTTTATTTCAGATGCAAGCCGGTTGTCTTCTATCTCATCTAGGTGGTTGAATACGTATTTCTTGGACATCCCCATCTCTTTTAGCAGCGTTGTAGCTATAAGTGTAGGAGGGAATTTGTATTCTTCTGAAAGTTGAATTATACTGCTGCCCCTTTTCCATTTTTTGAGCAGTAAAGCACTTTTATTCTGTATGATATAGTATTTTTTCTTGACATAATCGATAATTTTCTGGTGCAGGATGGAAGCGATTACGCCTACGGGCTGGCAGTAATCCAGGGCCAGTTTTTCGAAGTCTGAAGCATTCGTGACGCTTCGGTGTATCTCATTGAATTCAGTTTTGTCCATCTTTGTTCCCCTTCAGGAGACATTTGTGGCACTGCCTGGTTGCACAGTACCTTTTAGCATACTCCACTATCAGGGCGTGGTATTCCTTATACATATCCACATCTTTTGGAATATTTTTCTCAAATATTTCCTGCAGTTGGTGGTAATTACCTTCAATTCCGATACATCGCATTATTCTGGTTGTATATGCATCAATTACAAAACAAGGTTTGCCGGCAGCATATAACAGGATACTATCTGCAGTTTCAGGTCCGATACCCTTTAATTCAAGTAAACGTCTGCGTAGTTTTTCTGTTGGAAGGGAGAAAAGTACTTCTTCACCGTGATAATGAAAAAAACTTGATATTCCTTTTAATCTGCTGGCTTTTTGTCTGTAAAATCCGGTACATCTGACATCCTCTTCAAGTTCCTGCAGATCCATCTCTGCCAATCTGCCCGCCTCAACCATATTTTTCTGTTTAAGGTTATCGATAGCTTTTTCCACATTCGTCCATTTTGTCTGCTGGGTAAGTATTGCTCCCACGATAACTTCAAAAGGGGTTTCAGCAGGCCACCACTGCTGTGAACCTAATTCCCGGATAAGTGTGTTATAAACAGATTGCAGCATCTCTGCATGCATATTATCTGCTTTATCTGTCGGACCAGAACTCTTCTTCATAATCATCTGGAAGGTCAAGTTCCATTGCTTTATCTATACTTTTCCTCTTTCCTTCTGTGGATATCTCTCTGGTTTTTTCTTTTGTGGGAGCCTTATCTCTTCCAGGTTGTGGGATTTCTTTTGTGGGTTCTCTGGAATCTACCGGTGGTTCTGTTCTGTCCCTGAGTTTTTCCTTCACACGTTGAGCATATTCATCCACTACAGATTCGGAACTCCTTCTCATTTTTGTGGTCTGATTATACCCAACGGAACAGTTCTCATCACCGCTACGCCAATCCACATGGTAGAGGTGACACTTTCTTTTTTTGCACACATGAGTCCTATCAATGGGACAGATTTCCGGTAAAGACATACTTAACACTCCTCATATAGGTGAATATTAGAGGCTTTTAAGAGTATCGGCTATCAGGGGGGCTACCGAGATACTGCTCTGTGGTTTTTCAAGGGTATCAGTGGATATAATCTCCTTGACACCAGCATTGTAAAGACGCACCACGGCATTGCGTGCAAGTACCGGGTGTATACAGGCAACATATATGTCTGCTGCACCCTGCTCTTTAAGCATACGGATAGATTCTGCCATGGTACCACCGGTTGCAATCATGTCGTCCAGCAGTATCAGATCCCTTCCGCTCACATCAATCTCTTTTTCAGCAATCGTTACACTTTCTCCGCTATGCCTTGTTTTTTCAAGTTGTTCGTAGGGAATGCCTATATCTGCAGATGCACTTTTTGCAAGTTCGAGGGCACCAACATCCGGGGAGATTATGAGTGGATCTGTCAGGTTCAGAGAACGTATATGATTCCCGATTAAGTGTGAAGCGTCAAGGTCAAAGGAATCGGCATTGAAATGTTCAAGTATGCTTCTCTCATGTATGTTTACAGTGAAAACCCTGTCAGCATTAATGGTTCGGCCAATTGCACGCGCACTGACCGGTTCTCCCCGATTGAAAACTTTGTCCTGTCTGGCATATCCCATATACGGTATTACAACGTTGATGGTTGGTGCTTCTTCACAAGCATCTATTAATTGTAGCAGGGCTACATAATCACTATCTGTAGGTGTACTCTGTATTATAGTAACATCATCGATGCTGTCATCCCTGATGCGGGTATACAGTTCCCCGTCAGGGAATCTTTTATAGTCGCATATTGTGGGAGGCGTATTGAGTTGCTGTGCCACTTTAGAGGCAAGCAATTGGGAAGCTGGTCCGGCTATTATTTTCACATCATTCCCTCGCTTTTTTGATAATGGTTATGAATGTATTGGTTACTTATAAGAATTGGGTATCAGCTTTCTTTTGCTTTGTGGATTACCTCAATATCAGTGATCCGGGTATGGGGATAGTTTCCGGTTTCATCCTTCTCAAGTGCTTTGACCATGTCCCATATTGCAAGGAGGGCACAGCTTACGCCTGTAATTGCTTCCATTTCCACGCCGGTCTGGCCTCTGGATTTGACGGATAGGTTAACAGTAATCCTGTCTTTACATATCTCAAAATCCATGTCGATACCGGTTATCGGGATCTGGTGGCACATCGGAATAAGTTCCGGAGTCTTTTTGACAGCCATTATGGCGGCAATACGGGCTGTGGCCAGTACATTGCCCTTTTCGACATATCCCTTTTGGATTTCTTCAATGGTTTCTTTACAAAGGAATATACTCCCCCGGGCAAGAGCAGTGCGTTTGACCTCGCTTTTTCCGGATACATCGACCATATGAACATGGCTATCTTTGATGTGAGTGAATTCTCCCACGGATTCGCCCCATTTAATCTATTCTGAGATTCTGGCGCTGCTTATAGTCCTCAAGTTTTTTCCCGAGGGCTTCGTACAATGTATGGGCTTCACCAAAACTCAACTTGATGATTTCTTCATCTTCTCCATGACTGATTATAACTCGCAGTCTGTTCCTTTCAATATCCACTACAACATTCCTGTCTTTTGTATGTGTCATTTTATCACCTGTTATTGTCTCATAATGTCTGTAATATGTTCGATCACATCTGTTGCCAGTAATCCGTACCCCTTTTTTGCAAAAGCCACATCTCCTGCCTCTCCATTAACAAATGCCCCGCAGCAAGCGGCATTAAACGCATCCGTGCGACAGAACAGGGCACCCACGATTCCTGCGAGCACGTCTCCTGTGCCGCCAACGGACATACCGGCATTTCCACTATAGTTTTGTCTTATGTATTTGCCATCAGAAATAATATCGGTTTTCCCCTTTAGGATGGTTATAACTTTATTTTCCCGGGAAAAATCATGTAACATTTTGGCCCTTGCAGGCAGTTCTTTTTCAACTTCCTTTCCTGTAAGTCTGGCGAATTCCCCGGGATGAGGCGTAAGTATCATTTCACAATTTTCAGGAGGGGGCAGTTGTAATTCATTAAGGGCATCTGCGTCCGCAACAACTTTCTTGCATAGGGGCAGGATTTGGTGTATTGCCTGGTGTATTGTTTCTTCGTTACCCAGCCCCATTCCGATAACCACCACATCGTGTGCATGAATAAGGTCTTTTAAGATTTCAATATCGTTTGTATGCAGAATTTCAGAGGATAATTTCCTGACAATGAGGTTGGGGGAAAATGAGGCGATTGTGTCCGACACATTTGCCGGGGAGGCAATGGTCACGATGTCTGCACCGGTGCGCAGGGCAGCCATTGCTGAAAGGGCTGGTGCTCCGGAGTATCTACCTCCTCCGATGATAAGTACCCTGCCTGACTGTCCTTTATGTGAATCAATACGACGTTTGAGCAGAGGTTCCAGGTCCCCTCTGTTTACAGTGTCTTCTGCGTCCCTGCAAACGCCGATATTGATAACTTCGACATCTCCTGTAAATTCACCCTGGTTTTCGAGGCCGGTTTTCATTCTGTGGAATGTCAGGGTTGTATCTGCCATGACAGTATTCTCACCCTTTCCAGTAGCAGGATCGAGACCCGAGGGCGTGTCTACTGCAACCACATAGGAGTTGCCGGTATTAATGGCATCTATCAATGTAGCTTCAGGTTCCCTGACATGTCCCCGGATTCCCGTGCCAAGCAGGCCATCTACAATGACATCCGCTTCTTTGAACCATTGGAAAACATCGGATTGTGTGGAATCCGTAATCTCAGCCAGGCCCTTAATACCACAATGTTTCAATAAATTGAAATTTTCCAATGCGTCCTTTGTTCTTATGCCGCTTGCTTTCCCCGCCAGGATCACCCTTGCTCTAATATTATCATAATAACTTAGATGACGGGCGGCAACAAATGCATCGCCGCCATTATTTCCCCTTCCTGCCACGATCAATACATTGTTGTGAACATCCAGGGATAACACTTTACGTGCAATCGCAGCTCCTGCATTTTCCATAAGCTGTATCCCTTTCAATCCCAGATGTGTGCAGTTTGTGTCTATGGCTTTCATTCTGTCAGGTGTAATAGATTGCATTCTTTCCTCTGTTATTTATTGTTCTTCTGAGTTAATGAAATTTCTGCTGTTTTATCTTTTATTCACCATTTTGAGACGAAAATGTCTTAATAGTTAGGGATTATTTCATCTTCTACAGGGAGGTATATTCTCATTCCCGCCGCACCAAAAGAAAATGAACCTGAAAGGACACGTTTTAAACCTACCTATCTGATACTTGGAAGTGGAAGTATTGGTTTTGCCACAGCAAAGGCATTGAGGGAATTAGGAAAAGAACTTATCATAGTTGATAAGGACCCACAAAAAGTCGAGACCCTGCGTGAGGAAGCCTATGAGGCGATAGTGGGTGATATTTCCGAGATTGAAACTCTACGTGGCCTTCAGACTAAAAAACTATCCGGTGTATTGATTGTCAGTTCAGATAACGAGGCCAATAAACAGGCTCTCAGGAATGTGAAAAAACATTTCCGTCCTTCTCTCTACTGTGTTGCAAGGGCATCGGATGTAATTAATCTGCAGGAAATGGAAGAAATTGGTGCGGATTTTGTGTTCATGCCATCCCGGATAGTATCAAAATCCCTTTCAAGGTCCCTTGAACGTGCTGAATCTGTGAGAATCGGTAACCAGCTTTCCCAGTGGTTCAGAAAAAACACTGGGAAAAGCCTTGCTGTAGTGGTTCATGATAACCCTGACCCTGATGCTATAGCAGGTGCCCTGGCCCTTAAACTCATGGCCGAAAATTATGGTCTGTATCCCACGATTCTCTATAATGGTGAAATAGGCCATCAGGAGAACAAAGCATTTGTAAACCTGCTGGGTATCAATCTCGAGCATATGGAAGGTCGGGATATATCTGAATTTGATGAGATTGCTCTTGTCGATTGTGCGGTGGCAGGGTCAAACAATATGCTTCCAGAAGGGACACATATTGGTGTGGTAATAGACCACCATCCTGTAGGTGATGCTGAAATAGATGCTGATTTTATTGATATTCGCCCCAATGTGGGGGCTTCTGCTACTATAATGACCAAGTACCTGCAGGAATTGAATATAGAAATCAGCAGTGAAATTGCCACAGCTCTGCTGTATGGCATTCGTACCGATACACTGGATTTTAAGCGCAACACCGATCCCAATGATCTTTCAGCTGCTTCTTTCCTTTATCCGATGGCCGACCATGAAGTTCTGGATCAGCTTGAAAGGCCGTCAATGTCTATCGAAACCCTTGATGTACTCGGCCAGGCTATCAAGAACCGGCAGGTCATTGGTAGCTACCTGCTTTCCAATGTGGGAATCATCCGGGACAGGGATGCTCTTCCTCAGGCAGCCGATTATTTACTCAATCTTGAGGGTATATTTACCACAATCGTTTTTGGTGTAAGTGACGAAGTTATCTATGTTTCAGGACGCAGCAATGATATCCGTGTCAATCTGGGTGCCATCCTGAAAAAGGCTTTTGGTGAGGGGTCTGCCGGTGGCCATTCCACAGCTGCAGGTGCACAGATTCCTCTGGGTGTTTTCAGTGACATAAAGGACCGTCAGACTTTACTGAAACTTGTAGATGAGGCAGTCGTTAAGAAATTCCTCAAGGCTGTCGGGGTAGAGGAAGTAGATGAATGAGATATGAATGAAGGAAAAAGAATATCGTTCACTTATTATAAAGGATTTGGAAAAACGAGTATTGGACTCTATTTCCATATCTCTTCATGATCTTGCCATGGAAATAGTCCGTATCGGTTTCAGATGCAGTGGATGTGGCAGATGCTGCAAGTTTTCCACTGGAGATAACAGCGTACTCCTGACCTATTTTGATATTGACAACTTGAAAAAAAGCGGCAATATAACTGCTATTGAACCAACGGTAGCAGAAGAGGATATGTTTCTGGCAGATACTGAAGGTATAGTACATACATTCGGCTGGAGGCTTAAAAGGAAAACAAACGGAGAGTGTGTCTTCCTGGGTGAGGCCGGATGTGCCATATATCCATTCAGGCCTCTTCTCTGCAGGACCTATCCTTTCCATATCGCAGAAGGCAAGCTGGAAATTTCTGAATGTAAAGGGGAGGGCAGGATTATACCGCTTTATCATGCACGCAGGCTTGCAAATGAAGTGTTACAACGCTATATTATTGAACTTCGGGATACTATTATGACATACAGGCATTTTAAAGAGGGACCATTATTTCTGGCTTCCCAACCTGCTTCTGATTATAAGTTGATTGTACATGATAGCAGGGGAAAATGGAAACTCGATGACAAATGATTCTATCGATTGGTTTATTTATTATATCACACATTATTTTTGCTGATTATCATGTCTGCCAATGACTCTCACCCAATGACTATTTCAGAAAAGATATTTTCCCGTGCCTCGGGCAAGGAAGTCAAAGCCGGGGATTTCGTCCTTGCAAATATTGATCTTGCAATGACCCATGACATCACCGGTCCACTGGCTGTTGATGGTTTCTATGAAATCATGGAAGGTAAGGAAGAAAAAAAGGTCTGGGATCCCAGCAAGATTGTAATCCTGTTTGATCATCAGGTTCCGGCTGATTCTCTCCATGCAGCAAAGAATCACATTATGCTGCGTGAGTTTGCACAGGAACAGAATATTCTCAATTATGACGTTTATGAAGGGGTCTGTCACCAGGTGGTGCCCGAAAAGGGACATGTGAAACCCGGTGACCTCGTAGTAGGTTCGGATTCACATACATGTGCCTATGGTTCCCTGGGTGCTTTTTCCACCGGTGTGGGCTCTACGGATATGGCAGCGGTACTTGCTTCTGGCAAACTCTGGTTCCGTGTTCCCCAGACCATTCGCTTTGAAGTTGAAGGAAAATTGCCCGAGAGGGTTTATTCCAAGGACCTCATCCTTCACCTGATAGGAGATGTGGGTGTTGAAGGTGCAAGATACATGGCTGCGGAATATGCAGGTTCGACAGTACGTTCCTTTTCTATCTCCGAAAGGATGACCATGTCCAATATGGCCATAGAGATGGGAGGAAAAGCAGGTATCATCGAACCGGATAGTGTTACCGAAAAATATCTTCAGGAAAGGATTCCTGGATACAATCTTAATTCCCATTGGGTTTCCGATGAAGGTGCGGATTATCAGGATATCCGTCACTACGATGTGTCGAACCTGGAGCCACAGCTTGCCTGTCCTCATAATGTTGACAATGTAAAGCCCGTTTCAGAATTAGAAGGAACAAAAGTGGATCAGGTATTCGTAGGCTCCTGTACCAACGGCAGGTTTGAGGACCTTGAAATTGTTGCCAATATGATGGGTGATGAACCCGTTGCAGAGGGCGTCAGGCTGCTGGTTATACCTGCTTCAAGGACTGAATACATGAAAGCCCTCAGGGCCGGCTATATAGAACAGTTCATGGAAGCCGGTGCAATTGTGGAATCTGCATGTTGTGGACCTTGTATGGGTGGCTCATTCGGCCTTCTGGGTGACGGTGAAGTTGGCCTGGCAACCTCTAACAGGAACTTCCGTGGCAGGGAAGGAAGTGCTGAATCCTTTGTTTATCTGGGCTCTCCTGCGACAGCTGCAGCTGCTGCACTGACAGGTGAAATAACCGATCCAAGAAAAATATAAGTAAGCAGTAGACGGGAGACCACAAAAAATATATTTATCAATGTTAATTGGATGATAAGACGTTGGCTGAAAAGCTTAAAGGTGTCCCGTCATACTGGTTTTTCTTCCAACGTCATCCTATTTATTTTTGAACAAGATATTTTATTACGTCTACCGGGCTCAGTATCCCGATTGGCCTGTATGACGCACCTACCTTTTCCTCTGACATTACTATCAGGCGATGAATGTGCTTTTCAGCCATCTGTTTTGCCGCATCCTTTAGTTTCATATCCGGATTTACGGTTTTAACAGATGATGCCATCAAATCTTCTATTGAGGCAATTTCCCAGTTTTTGTTTCCGAGTCTGGAGAGAATATCCATTTCGGAAACAAATCCAAAGGTTTCACCATTTTCGTCAACTGCTACAACAGCAGAAACATCACGATTTGCCATTGTTTCTGCTACCTCTGCTGCGGTTGCATCCATTGGTACTGTAACCACTCCTCTGCTCATTGCATCTTTTACCTGCATATTTTCCCCTATCATTTTTCTGACTCCTTGGAAAGATATCATTTACCTCTTCCTCATTTAATTTATTTTTTGCAGGCATATATAGGCATTGGCTATTGAAGAAGGGAAAATCATATAATATCATATATCCTTTGGAAAACTTGTATTCCTTTCTTCAGGGAGTGATTACCAATGAGTTCAATTTCAGTTCTAGAAGACGTATATGATGTTATAGAAGATCGCAAAGAAAACGCAGTTGAGGGTTCTTATGTATGCTCTCTTTTGAAGCACGATAAAGGGATGGATAAGATTCTGGAAAAAATAGGTGAAGAATCCACTGAAGTAATCCTTGCCGCAAAAAATGGACAGAAAGACAGGATTATTGAGGAATCCTGCGATTTGTTTTTCCACATGCTGGTTATGCTTTCAGCCAACAATATTACCCTGGACGAGATATCTGCTGAGATGAAAGGCAGACGTCACTGATATTTCAGTAAACAGCAAGTTCGTGCAGTACATCGGTTTTTGATAACAGTCCTGCAGGCTCGTCGTTGAGTGTCACCACAAGTCTTCCGATGTCATACTTGTTGAACATCTGGACCGCATCACTGAGGGAAGAATTCCCGTTAATGGTGATAAGATCCCTTGTCATAATATCTTTAACTTTGAGTGTCATTTTTCCACTTGCAAGAGCTTCTCCTATATCTGTGAATGTCACAACCCCGACCATCTTGCCATTATCTTCCACGGGAGCACCATGTATATTGTTGCTTACCAATATCCTGGCAGCTTCCTGGATGGTTGAATTGACATTCACATAAATTGGCTGGTGAGTTATGTAATGTTTGACGGATTTTTTGGGTAGTGAAACCATTTCGTTTATTGAGAATAGAAGGGAATTTTCGGTATCATCCCTGCCTACAATTTCCCCTCGAACTATCAGCCTGTTTACAGGTGTTGGGCCTACCTGCACCTGGTCTCCTTCGAGGAAACTGCGGACATTGCCTATTACTTTAATCCTGCCATTGCAAAGGTCTGGATGCCTGACTGTTGTGAATATGATCTCAGCAGCTGTAGCTCCCTGTACAAGTTCCCCATTACGATAGATAGGCACAATTGCTTCATGTTCCATGGATGTGACACTAAGAGCTTCATAGGCGGTACCCGTTGCACGGTATCCTCCTTTTGGGCCGGGGACTCCTTCTACAAGTCCCAGCATTTTCAGGGATTGCATCTGGTTTCGGACTGTCCCTGGATTGCGGTCAATCAGATCGGCAATCTCTTCCCCTTTAACGGCCGAATCTTTCTGGCGCTGTAAATTTATCAATGCAATTAGTATTTCTTTCTGGATTGGAGTAAGTTCCATGATGACCACCGCTTTGTAGTAAGAAATGATCAAAAGCTGTATTTATAAATAGTGTTTTTGCAGAATAAAGACTATATATCTTACTTGTGTTTGTCGCAATCGGAAGGTAATCGTATCATGATATTTGAGAAGATTAGTACAGTACCTACAGAAGATGAACTTGTAGACAAGGCTTTCAGGCGGGCCAGTCGTGCAAATGCAGGTAAGAAGAGAGGAGGTAGGGAGGCTGCTCTGAAAGCAGACGAATCAATGGTACTTACTGCAGGTAACATCCTGACAGATAATCTCTCCAATATTGTGAGGAGGTTCCCCAGTTTTGAAACCATACCACCTTTTTATTATGAACTGGCCCAGATTCTTGTTGATGTCGACAGGATGAGGCAATCCTTATCCCGGCTTGACTGGGCATCTTATAAGATCCATGATCTCTCCAGAGAATATGTCCAGAAAATGAGAGGTGCCCCTTCATCACCACAGGTACGAAAAGAAGCTTTTGGCAGGATGGCTTCCGTTATTTCATCTATCAAGAAGGATCTTTTGTATCTGAATGAAGCACGCAACAAGCTTCGCAAGCTTCCGGATGTGAGGGAAGAACCCACAATAGTTGTGGCGGGTTATCCCAATGTGGGTAAGTCGAGTTTTGTGGCTGCTGTCACCGATGCAAGACCAGAGGTTGCCTCATACCCCTTTACAACCAAGGGTGTTACGATAGGTCACTTTATGCGAGGATATAACCGCTATCAGGTAATCGACACCCCCGGTCTGCTCGATCGTCCGATGGCTGATCGCAACGAAGTGGAGATGCAGGCTATTACTGCTCTGAAATATCTTGATGCAGTGGTAATTTTCATCCTTGATCCCAGCGAAACCTGTGGCTATGAAATGTCCCAGCAGGCAAAATTGCTTGATGATGTGCGGAATAATTTTGGATTGCCTGTGCTGGTCGCTGCAAACAAATTGGACCTTTGTGGAAACAACACATTTAAAGTGGATATTGAAATGTCCACCCTCTCCGGTGAAGGAATAGATGAGGCGCTTTCGTTGTTACTCGAGCGTCTGGAAGAATAATTTAGAGTATTTCTTCCATAATTTTCATTGCTTTTTTTATGTTTTCCATGGAGGTGGCGTATGATATGCGCATATGTCCTGCTCCACCTTCACCGAATGCTTCACCCGGCACGACCACTACTCCATTTGCGATAAGTTGCTGGGCGTATTCAGGTTCGACCTCGGGAAATGCATAAAATGCACCTGCGGGCTTGTGGCATTTGATACCCATCCCATTGAGCCCTTCTATTAGCATATCCCTGCGTTTTTTGAATTTTTCGCGCATATGCACAACCGGGTCAAAGGGTCCCTGAATGGCAGCAAGGGCAGCCCTCTGGGATATGGAACATGCACACGCCTGTACATATTGATGAACTTTTAACATTTGCTGGATGTATTCTGAAGGAGCGGTAACATATCCCAGTCTCCAGCCGGTCATCGAATAGGTCTTTGATGTTGCATTCACGGTAATTACATTGTCAGAATATTGGGCGGGACTGACATGTTCTCCTTCATAGATGAAATGCTCATAGACCTCATCAGAAATCAGTGTGAGATCATAGTCATCTGCAATCTCGGCAAATCCTTTCATGTCCTTTTTCGTCTGGACTGCCCCTGTGGGATTGGAAGGAGAATTCACGATAAAAGCTTTGGTTTTTGAGGTGATCTTTTCCATCACGTCTTCAGGTTGCATTCTCAGGTCATCGGACAGGGGCACACTGATTCCTTTTCCTCCCATTATGCTTGCAAGAGATGAATATGATACGAAACCCGGATCTGCAAGAAGAACTTCATCACCCGGATTTACCAGTGATGCAAGTGCAATTTCCAGGGCCTCTGAGGCACCGGATGTTACGATTATATCATCCGGTGTGGTGGCAATTGCGTTTTCTTCCCGGAACTTTTTGCTCAGTGCCTCCCTGAGTTCTATGATGCCGGGCCCCAGGGTATAGCCTGTAAATCCTTCATTTATGGCATTTATAGCACCCTTTTTCACATGTTCGGGTGTGTCGAAATCCGGCTGGCCCAATCCAAGATTGATGGCATCCGATCCGGCCGCTTCGAATATTTTGCGGATGCCGGATATGTCGATGTCCTGCACCCGTTGTGAAAATTTGCCGGCAAACATTTTAATTACTCCAATTTGGCATGGCGGGATTTAAGATCCGCTTCTGAGGCACCTGTGATAAAGATTAATTCTGCAACAAGGGCATCAAGGAAGACAAGGGAAGATATTTCAAAGGAAGTGCCCAGGGGTGTGAGGTGGGAATATTCCCCTCTCATGTGTCTTTCAAGATAGCCGCCTGCATCTTCCTTGCTGCGTCCATGTATTTCCAGGGTTGTATCTGATATATGGCCAAGTGTGGAATCCTTATTGGAAGTTACTGTTATCAGGGTTGCTCCGATATCCTTTGCAATTCTTCCCAGGTCTGATACTGAGCGTGTTTCTCCTGATCCGGAAATGGCAATAACTACATCGTTTTTGTGTACTGCAGGGGTTGTAGATTCTCCTACGACAAAACTTTTAAATCCCAGGTGCATGAGGCGCATGGCAAAAGCTTTCCCAACAAGGCCTGACCTTCCAGCTCCTGTTATAAATATGGAATCTGCATTCATTATGTACTCAATGGTTTTCTTGATACTTTCCTTGTCAAGCCTCTGTGCTATGTCCTTTATGTGATCAGCCATCAATTCCATGGATAATGTGAGGTGTTCACATTCATTACAGGTATTCATTCTCTTTATTTCTCCTGTTTTTCTTTACTGCTATCCTTGTAATTTATGTTTTTTACTTTCCAGTCATCAATTTCTTTGAGATGCTCGGTTAATCGGGTGATGTCTGAATCATCCCCATTCCAGTATATATCTATTTTTACATCTCTCTGCTGCAATTTTCTGACTATGTGTTCTGCAAAAAAGAAAAGGGCCTTTTTGTTATAGAAGGGTATGTGGAATGTAGCCCTGTAACCACTTTCACATTTAGCGTAGGATACCAATACATATCCATGGCTTTCATATTCTGTTATTTTCTCAAAAGGACAAACAATTTCCACTTCATGGACAGCGGATTTATCAATCCGGGAAATAGATATAAGAATTCTCCCAACAACGACTTCAGGAGTCTGCCTGCCAAACCACACAGATATTTTTCCATAGGTACAAATGACATTGACGTCGTCTCTCCCCATTTCATAAGATGAAAGGGACTGGTTGCTGGTATTTTCCTTAATGTCTCTTTCTATGGATTCCATAGGTTAAACAACACTTATCTGTTTGAGGATACCAATGCTGTAATCATATCCCTGTCTTTTTTGAGGGTCTTAAGCTGATCTGCCGGGCCTATAAGGGTCAGTCTGCCTTTTGGGCCTTTGTTGAAAAGTTTTCCCAGAAAAGACTTTGTTTCGTGGGCTGGATACGTCTCCATTTCGATACCTGAGAATTCATCAGGTGCTATTTGTGTCATTGTCATCTCGATAAGATTGGCTTCTTCCTCAGGACTGAGTCCTCTTTCCAGTACAAGGATTTTACCGTTTTTGACTTCATCAATGATGAAACGAACCTTTTCCACAGGGCTCATCCTTGCAAGACGATCCTCTGAAAGTAAATCCATTTGAATACCCTGCATTTCAAATCACCCAAATCTCTTTGCAATTTCCTCATAAAGAGTATCAATGTTCTTTCCTTCAAGGGCAGATATGGCAACGAGTGGATGCTGGGGGAATGCTTCCCTTATTGTTGAAGGTGATGAATCTTCACGATCGATCTTGTTGGCAGCGATTAAGAGCGGAAGGCCGCGAGCTTCCATATTTCCTATGACCGTGACATTTACCTGTGTAAACGGATCCTCGGTTGCATCCATTACAAGGATTATACCGTCAAGATTTTCCAGCCATTTGACCGCTTCAATTACTCCTTCGGTGGCTTCCTTTGCTCTGCGTTTAGATTCTGCTTCACTCATCCCCTGCTCCATGAATTCATGGAAATCTATCTTTGTGGCAAGCCCGGGTGTATCTATAATATCAAGTGATAGTGAATTACCATTGCCTTTGATCGTTACTCCTTCTCTTCTCCTGGCACGGCGTGTCTCATGTGCTACATTGGATACCGACCCCATAGCATCTCCTGTCCAGTCACGTAGTATGCGGTTTGCAAGGGTGGTCTTCCCTGCATTTGGGGGTCCATAAATGCCGATCCTTGCACTTTTTTTATTGAGCAGTTTCTTCAGGAGATCTGTGAAGTTTCTTTTTAATGATCTTATTACTCCCATCTATTTCCTCCATTTATAATGTGGGAATTGTCCTCGTGATTTCTGATATTATCATTATATAAATAAGCGTCTGTTTTTTAATTCAGGCACTTTCCTCTGTAGTGGCGATGGACATATTTATAGCAGTCTCAGCAATATTTGTCCCGTATTCTGCTGTCCTCTCTATACTATCGGCCACGGTCCCCAGTCCGACTACAGTCCCTACGTCTTTTAGTTTCATAAAGGATGCATTGAGTTTGTCAACATCGGTTTTTATGTGCTGTATGTTCTCAATGGTTTTATTCGCCAGTTTCACATCACAACCATAGAGGGCATCAATTGCCTTTTCCACAGTGTTGCGTGCCTCCTCACTCGCCTTTTCGATAGGCTCCATTATTTCTTCGGGAACAGGTCCTTGCAGTTTTCTGGTAACTCCTGCGATTCTGTGGGCATGGTCTGCAATCCTTTCCAGGGAACTTGCAACAAGTCGGAAATCATGATATTCATCAATAGATGTCTCTGTGGTATCGGCAAGCCGTGTTCCTCTGAACAGAGAGCGGAACTGTTTTGATATGAGTAAAAACAATCTGTCCACTTCATCATCCCTGAGCATCACATCAAGTGCAAGGTCTTTTTCACCGGTCCTGAGAGACTGGATGGCGTCCTTGTGCATTGAAGTGGAAATAAGGTACATTCTGCGGATACTTTTTTTGATGGAAACTTCTTCAGGGTTGAGTAGATCCTGTATGAGGACACTTTTGGAGGTTTCCTCGATGATTTCGGGGCCGATTAATTTGTGGCAAATTTCTCGTATTATTTTTTTTTGCTCGGCAAGTATTCTTGGGGACACAAGTTCGATAAGGTCGTAACCGGCAACATAGGCAGCAATTATGTTACGTATCAGGCCTTCTCCCTTGTAATTGGTGATTTCCATCTTACGTTTTTTGGGTTTTGTTGTGGTGTCCAGAGTGGCTATATTAAGGGATCCATCAGGTTGGTTTCTGACGGATACTCTGGAGCCTGCTTCAACTCCCATTCTCTGTGCCCAGGGTTTAGGGAGAGAAATAATATATGTAGAACCTCCGGTTTGCTGTACTTTTCTTGTTTCTATATCCATCCCTCGATTAATTCGTCATCACTATATATGCGTATATAGATGGGTTCCTTGTATATATGTCCATCGTATATAATTTTCATTAAATAGATTCTCTGTACCCGTATTTTCCAATAAGGGGTACAAAAATAACGCCGCCAAGGTTTTCCTCACTGAAGGTTCCGTCATCAAGTTTGTGGACAAGAATCAGATTTTGCATGTATTTGCCAACCGGAATCACCATAATTCCGCCAGCTGAAAGTTGCTCTTTGAGGGGTCGAGGGATAGATGGAGCTGCAGAGGTTACGCACATACGTTCATATGGAGCCTGTGGAGAATAACCGAGAGTGCCGTCGGCTTCGATGACAGTAACATTGGTGTAACCCGCCTTTTTAAGGTTACTTTCGGCAAATTGTTTTAAAGAAGGGATTCTTTCCAGGCTGTATATATGGCCCTTTTTGCCCACTATTTCGGCCATAACAGCAGCATTATAACCGGAACCGGTTCCGATTTCAAGAATCTTCATGCCTTCTTCTATTTTCAGGACATCACACATTATGGCTACCATATGAGGTGCTGAAATCGTTTGCCTGTTCCCTATAGGTAAGGGAGAATCAATATATGCAGAGTCTTTAATATCTTTGGAAACAAAAAGGTGTCTGGGAACTTTACCCATAGCTTCAAGCACCTGTTTTCCGATTCCTTCTTCTTTGATCTGGTTCACCAGTTCCTTACGTTTCTCTTCATACTCCAAGCGGTCCTGCCCCCTCCCCATCCTTTCTTATAGGCCACCCTGCCGAAGATTCTTTTTATATATTTGGCCTCTACTTTGTCTCCCCTTTTAAACCTGAATTTTCCTCCACGTATCTTTATTCTTGTGATCCTGAAGCGCTCTCCCCCAGCTTCGTATTCCAGGCCGACTTCAAAAATTTCTTCTCCGGGTACTCTTTTTGTATGGGGATTAGTATTTCCTATGGATTGTACTGATATTTTGACATCGACTTCATCAATCGCACGTGCCCAGATGGTTTCAACATCTGCAATCTTTGCGTATTCTTCACGTTTTGTAGGTGTTTCGATGGAAGTGATCTGTATGGGGTATACATCTTCACCGTTCTGGTCCTCCACAACCAATTCTTCGTTTGTCGTGATGACCTGTGTCTCTTCAAAAAGTGCATTTGTCTTGAATGATTCATCCCCTCGACTGATTACTAATCTTACAGGGATGGTCTTCTCTGTCTCGATCTCTGTGGGATGTACATCACCGCAAACCTGGCACCGGACAAGCATGTTCTGTCCATCCTTCAGTATGTCGTGCCACACGAATTCCTGTGGTGAGCATGCAGGGCATGTGGTCTCGATCTCTTCACTCATAATCGCCAGTTAGGTTTGAGGGTATATATCTAATTGATGCTTATTGGATATTGCCGGCTGCATGTGCGGCTATGAATTCCCTTAGTAGTTTTGTACCGAGCAGGGCTGTCTGTCCACTGTCATAGTCCGGAGCAATTTCCATAATATCAAAACCAACTGTGTGGGGGGCAAAAGCATGTATCAGGTCCCTTACCTGCCAGGGATCAAGGCCAAAGGGCTCAGGAGTACCTGTTGCAGGGGCATAAGCAGGGTCCAGACAGTCCATATCCAGAGAAAGGTAGAATTGTGAGGTTCCTATTTCTTTCATAACCTTTGTAGCAAGTTTTTTGGCAGAATATTCTTTCACATATTCCGGTGTGTAATAGGATATGTGATTATCTTTTGCAAAATCCCATTCGCCCCGGGGTCCGCTCCTTGTTCCAATGGATACATACCTGTCGGTGGCCTCTTCTAATATATGCCGGCTGACGCACGCATGGTTATTTCTCACTCCGCCAAACTCTTCCCGCAGGTCAAAATGGGCATCCAGTGCGATCACTCCAATGTCATCATCGTCTTTTGTACAGGCTTTAATGGTGGAAAGGGTAAGAGAGTGTTCTCCCCCTATCATAATGGGGATTTTTTCATTTTTTACGATGTCCCTGGTATCATAGTAAAGGTCCCTGAGGGTTTCATCAACAGAAGAATAAACTTCAAGGTTGCCTGCATCATGGATCGGAATAGATGCAAGGTCAATATCAAAAAAAGGATTGTAACTTTCAAAATTTTCAGACGCCTGTCTCATAGCATCCGGAGCCCTGCGACTTCCCGGCCTGTAAGAGGAAGTCCCGTCAAAAGGGACTCCGAATATAACATATTTTGCGGCCCCGTAATCCCACAGGGCGTCCATCATAAGGGGCTGGTAGAACATTTCATTATTTAACGCAGGTCTATCTTCATTTTACCCATGGCGGTTATGTATGAAATGTCTCCCCCTTCGTTCACCCTATCCTTGTATTCATCGGGGATTTCCATTTCGAAGGTGGAATAGTCTTCCATGTCCATGAGCTGGGCGATGTTTCCTGTGACGGAAAGTACCTGTGCACTTTTCCTTTCGACAATAGGCACAAAGGTCTTTGAGGAAACGGAGCTTACGATTGAGCGTTTTTGTCCATCGAATATACCAACTGCGTCAATCCTTGCTTTAGCAGAACCATGTTTTCCGGGTTTGGATTTTGACAGGCCCTTGATAATGCATGGTTCGTCATCGATAATTACGTACTTGCCTTCCTTGAGTTCCTTTACTTCAACCTGTTGTTTCATGTGATTATACTCCTTTGATAAATTATGAGCATCTGATAAGTCAGGGGTATAATTTTCAGTTCCCGTATATCAACTTAACGAACTGATTCATCGTAATTAATGGCTTTTTCCATTTCCAGTAATTTTTTCTTTAATTCTTTGCCACCTGCATAGCCACCTATATTATTTTTAGCAACTACTCTGTGGCAGGGTATTATCAGGGGGTAGGGATTTTTGTTAAGTGCCCGGCCGACTGCCCGACTTGCTTTGCTTTTTCCAATGTCTTCTGCCAGTTGCCCGTATGTGCGTGTTTGTCCGTAAGGGATTTTGCGGGTGGCTTCCAGGACTTCCCGCTGGAACTTTGTAAGATGTGTAAGGTCCGGATCATATTTCAGGAAATCCACATACTCGCCTGCGAGATATTTCATGATGTCGCAACACAGCTGCTGCATATTCATTCTTTGCCTTTAAAAACCTCCTTCTCGATTTGTTTGCGTTGCTTGCGCATTTTTCTCCATCCAATCCCGTGGTATCCTATTATGGTTACGATTACTATTATTGCACCTATCAGGTAGGGGAAAGTGGATTCTAATAGAAGGGGATTGATGTTATCACGTTGTTCATAGCTGGGATACATGATATCTCCTCTTTCTGTGCTATGTCCCAGTCCCAGGGCATGTCCTATTTCGTGCTTGGACACCTCCTGCATATTTGCATCACCATATTGCACCCAGGAAAACCCCTGGTAGTTTCCTGCTTCAAGCACTATTTCAGCATGCAGGTATTTGTTCCCGACAATGGTGGGTCTACAGTATCCAGCCACTCCTTCACCGGCTCCCTCTACCTTTTCAAGATTCTCCACCCAGCGAACATTTATGTCTGCGTCAGGATTATCGATGATTTTGAATTCAGGCTGGTAACTGAGGGCCCCGTTTCCACCTTTTTCCCAGTAATCCAGGGCAATTTCTACCTGTTCTCTGTAGGTGGGACTGTAGTGTTCAGGTGTATCCTTATCATCTATATATACGGATATGGGGCTGTGGTCCCAGGGTTTGTCTGATATTTTTTCAATATCTGCAAGGGAGGTGCTGGTGAAAAATATCATGACGGCAAGTAGTACGAAAAGGATTTTTCTAGCCGGTATTTTCATACCAACCAATAATCCCCCATCAAAAATAAAGATTGCCCGGAATACAATTATATTTTAATAGTAGTAGAATTATTTTCCTCCTATGTTTAAAAAGTCATTAATTATGGTCGTTGCTCTTCTCATACTTATTTCGTGTGGATGTCTTTCTTCGGAGGAAAGCCAGATCGGGAATTCGACCACAACGGTTGCCAGCGTGATAGATGGGGATACTTTCGTGACGGATTCCGGGGAGAAAGTAAGACTAATCGGGATAGATACACCGGAGGTGGATGAACCCTATTATACCAAGGCAAAAGATTATTTGTCCAACCGGATCGAAGGTAAACAGGTTTTGCTGGAAGGGGATAGCAGTAACCGGGATACTTATGGCCGTCTCTTGAGATATGTCTGGCTTGACGGTGAACTGGTAAACAGGGAGCTTGTGGAAGAAGGTTTGGCTCTGGCCAGGGCCTATGAGCCCGACACGAAGTATCAGCATATTTTTGCTGAAGCCCAGCAACATGCAAGAACTGAGAAATTAGGGATTTGGTCCTATTCGAAAAATAACAATACCGCAGTTATTTCTTATCTGGAAGCAGGCAGCCATGTAGGTGAGGTGAACACGGTTGAAGGTAGGGTGGTATCAACAGCTAAAAATGAAGAGGATGGCATAATCTATCTGAATTTCCATGATCCTTACAAAGGTTACTTCACTGTAATAATATGGCAGGACAGCTGGTCAAATTTCCCCCAATCTCCTGATACTTACTATGAAGGTAAGGATGTGCTGGTGACAGGCAAGATCAAGGATTACAAGGGCACACCTGAGATTGAGATAAGTGGAGTTTCACAGATTGAAATTGTGGGGTGAACTTAAAGGAATCTTTGTCACCTCCTGTTGCACAATTGGTTTACCGGTAATAATGTAGCATCGTCATTATTTTCCTTGATATTTTTTTGAAAACTGAAATGACAATAGCAATCATTGCATACAGCAGTAAAAATCAAATATCCAGAATGGATGAATGACGGATAAATCATTCCTCCCTTCGTACTGATACAACTAGATCTTCACAAAAATACAGAGACTATCAAACAAATTTGTTATTATATGAATGAATATATCAATCCGTGCAGATGCACGGATTCTTTCCACAGGTAGGACAACTCTGTGGATATTTTTCGTTGAATACCTCTTCCAGGTCTATCCCGTAGAGATTTGCCAGTGCCCCAATCCATGCAAAACAGTCAGCCAATTCCTCCCGGATGCTCTCCGGGTCATCCCGCCGGATAGCCTCGGCCAACTCACCCACTTCTTCCACCAGCCAGAGGGCGGTCGCTGTTTTTCCCCGCCTTTTGTCGTTCTCCAGATAGAGATCGCACATCAATTGCTGGAAGGCTGCTATCTCCATTATTGTCACCTCAGGGACGTACAGGCACGTTGTTCTTACGCAGGTGTTTTTTCACATCATCAACCGTATATTCCCCGAAGTGGAAAATGCTGGCAGCCAGTCCTGCATCGGCTTTACCTTTTACAAACCCTTCCTTCATGTGTTCAGGGCCACCCACACCGCCGGAAGCAATAATCGGGATTTCCAGTTCCTCGGACAGTTTGCGGGTTATCGGCAGGTCAAAACCATCATAGGTACCATCACGGTCCATGCTGGTTAGCAGGATCTCACCCGCACCCAGTTCTTCCACCTGTTTGGCCCACTGTACAGTATCGATACCGGTACGTTTGCGTCCGCCATAGATGACAACCTCATACCATACCCGGCTTCCGTCCTCAAGTTCGATGATGGTCTTGTCGGGATTGTTCTCAACGTCTGTATTGCGCTTACAATCAATAGCAACAACAATACACTGGGAGCCGAATATGTCCGCACCTTCCCGCACAAGTCCAGGGCTTTTGACCGCGGCGGTGTTGATGGAGACCTTATCCGCACCCGCACGCAGGATTTCACGGATACGTTGCACCGAACCAATTCCTCCCCCCACTGTCAGGGGAATGAAAACCTCGTTGGCTGTGCGCTGTATTACATCGATCATGGTATCCCTGCCTTCATGGGATGCCGTGATATCCAGGAAAACCAGTTCGTCAGCGCCCTGTTCATTATAGCGTTTTGCCAGTTCCACCGGATCACCGGCTTTCCTGAGGTCAAGGAATTCCACACCCTTAACTACGGTCCCGCCGGCTTCATCCAGGGTTACATCAAGACACGGGATGATTCTTTTTGTGAGCATGCAATTGACAATGAACCATTATTGTATTAAATATTGCTGTAGAAATACAGTACCTACTTCGTAAATTACATATACGTACAATAAATACATTCTATTGTTGACTAAAAACGGGAGTGGTTGTATGATGTACAGCAGGCATGCGTATGCCTCACCAGTGAGACATATGCTACATGACATGCCGCATGATTCCTTTGTCAATGCACACGTAGTGCTGCAGGATAAAAGAGAATGCGACATACCCCGGATCACTGATTGCAGGGAAACTTCCGACGGCAAATGGATTGTATTTGCCCAGCATATCGAGGATCGGGAAAAGGCAACATTCCTTAAGAAAAGGGATGTGCAGAGTTTCTATGTTTTTTATGTGCATACCCCGCATGACACCGGGGCATGTGCTTAATTTTTTTTCAATATCTTAAGAAAAGGTGATATGAAAGCATAAATTCAGCCTTGATTAGCCTATACTACATGCAATTAAATCACAAAATAATAAATATTAGTAACACTTATTGCTTTTCCTATATATAATAATCCTACAGGAAGAGTACAAAAGACTGATAAGATCATATTTTGAGAAAACACGGAAAATCGTAATGTATGTGCGGAGTTTTTGAACATCAATTTATTATGTGTTGTCCTGTTACTAGATGTATTTTCGTGCCTCTGACTTCTTATTGGGATTCGTAAAGATAGTATATTCTTAACTCCGGACTGACCAACAGATCACAGACACAATAAATGAATATGATAAACGGTGAAATAGGTAATACTAAACAACTATTTATAACAGCGTCCTTATGTAGAACCAAAAATTCCATCCTGAAAAGTATCTCATTTTCCCGTAAGAAGCACAGTGATCGATCAACATGACAAGTGATAGCCCTTTGATAGAGCTTAAAGAAACCTCATATTTCTACGCAAACAGCAAAACAAGAGCTCTTGACAATGTAAACCTGAGGATATACCCCGGAGAGAAGATAGCACTCCTCGGAGCGAATGGTGCAGGAAAGTCAACACTTTTCAAACATCTGAACGGCATACTCAAACCAAGTTCAGGCCAGGTTATTGTCAATGGACAGAAGATCTCCAGGAAGAACATAAAAGAAGTGAGACAGACCGTGGGGATCGTATTCCAGGACCCCAATGATCAGATACTGGCACCTACTGTCGAGCAGGATGTTGCTTTTGGACCAATGAACATGGGACTTCCCATCAAGGAGGTTGAGAGCAGAGTCTCCGAAGCCCTTGAACTTGTACACATGTCAGGTTTTGAAGAACGCTCACCTCATCACCTGAGCGGAGGGCAGAAAAAACTTGTGGCAATCGCCGGTATATTGGCCATGCGACCGCAGGTAGTAGTACTTGATGAACCCACTGCGGGACTGGATCCGCTGACCGCCAATAAGGTAATCAGTGTGATAGAGAAAATGAACAAAGATATGGGAATAACTGTAATACTTTCAACCCATGACGTTGATATCGTACCTCTATTTGCTGACAGGGTCTATGTTATCCACCATGGAAGGATTGAAGCAGAGGGAACCGCCAGAGAGATATTCAAAAAACATGAGATACTGGAACATGCACACCTGAGGATGCCCAGAATCGCAGAGGTCTTCGAGCTGCTGCTGGAGAGTGGAATCGAGGTGGATATAAAGATAACACCACACGATGCAAGGGATGAAATACTTCGTCTTCTGGGAATGCAGGCAGGAAAATGCAGATAACGCTTACCGATATCGAGAGAGAATCCTACAAGAACAGTCCCGTTCACGGCCTTGACGGCAGGGTCGAGATACTTGTGACAATTGCAATAATAGTCTTTGCAGTAAGCCTTCCGCGCATAGATGACAGCAATTTCATTCGCCTTGCAATAATTGAATTGTACCTTATCATCCTGATACTGCTAGCAAGACTGAATCTTTTCTACGTGCTGGTCAGATTCCTTGCAGTGCTGCCATTTGGACTGTCAATAGTCCTGATTCAACCCTTTGTGAGACAACCTTTCATTGATACGTTCACAGTATATACAGAGCTCCCGCTTGGCATCACAATGACCTATGAAGGCACATACTTCGGATTGACACTTCTTGCAAAATACACAGTCTGTGTGACAGCCATCGTACTTCTTTCCTCCACAATGAAGATGAACGAAATGGTCGTATCCGCAAGGCGCCTTGGAATTCCCAGGGAATTCACGCTTCTGCTGACAATGATGGTAAGGTATCTCTTCGTATTCTGGATAATGCTCAAGCGCATCAGGACAGCCCAACAGACCCGCCTTTTTGACATATGGAACAAAAATGCACCGCGCAGATGGATACTTGAGCAGGTGGGATATACAATCAGTTCTTTGTTCATCCGCTCCTATGAACAGGGGGAGCGAACGTACATCAGCATGTTATGCAGGGGTTACGGGAATGATACTGCCAACATCTATATGCACAGTAACAAATTAAGATTCAAGGATGTTTTCTTTTTCTTAGCAACAACCGTAATTTTGATATTTTCTGCTGTTATGTAAAAAAGGCTCTGTAGAAAAACTCATTTGAATAATTACTGAAACAGAGATTGCCCGACCTATATTATGGAATAAGAACTTGAACTTAACTTCTTTGACCTGATTTCTGTATTTCCTTGTCCTCAATTCTTCTCTATACTTCCTTTCCAAAACAGAAAACATCGTCTCTGCCAGGTTTCTATAATGGTATATATTTTCATCAAATTCATCTCTCATCTTTCGACGATATACCATTAATTCAACAAGTTTAACTAACTCAACAAGGTTAACAACATCTCTATAGTTCTTACCTGTGTACTCTTTGATCAATACCAGTGTCATTAACTGATGTTGAGTATATTTTCGTTTGGGATACTTACAACTGTGGATTGGAAGATGAGATATACAGCTACAGACAAGCTGTATCAATAAAGTTTAATTAATCGCTTGACATGCCATCAAATCACAGATTTAATGGGAATTCCAGATTTCCAATCTGGAACAAAATACATTCATCACCTTTGTGTTTTTATGGCTAAAATCACATTGGGAATTGTTCTTATAAAAGTAATTATTAGTGGAAATTAGAAGAAAGGGTTTCTACAGAGATGCAAAAAATTAAAAGAAGGTATAAATACTCCACACCAAACGCAACGCTTAAAGGCAGAGGATCATTTCTTTACTAATTTTCCGATGACAAAAGCAATGACCAACATCATGAGAGTGCCAGAGACGATAGCTACCACTTCACCCGTCTTACCATGGCCTTCAATCGCGTAATCAGGCACTGGTGACTCGAAGACCGGATCCATTTCTTCCATGGCGGCCATCTTTACTTCATCAATTACATCATAGGATGCACTCTCAAGACCATCAGGGTCCTGAGATGCAATAAAAGGTGCAAGGACGGATATTAGCAATGCAATGGCAATACCTGCGTAAAGGAACTTCATGTTGTTTTCTGACATGATCTCACTCATGCTGTCACACCTCCTGACTCTGCACTCAGAAAGGAGTTATCAAGAAGATCCGGCCTTGATTTCTGGATTGCTGTTATCACTATGGCAGTGATAAGACCTTCGCCTACGAACCCTATTATCAGATGATACAGACCCATTGCTGTAAGTCCTGCAGCAAGCGGGAAGGTTCCTGCAATGTACATTTCAACAGCACAGGCAAGGGCAGATACGAATAGACCAAGCCATGCACCGATGAAGGCGGAAATTGTTATACTGAGCTTGCTTTTCCTGAGAGCGACAAATGTGTAATAGCCCAGAAATCCAGAAATTACGCCCATGTTAAGGATATTTGCGCCCATTACAGTGATACCACCGTCAGCAAATACAAAACCCTGCACAAGCAGGACAAGTGTGAGTACAAGTACACCTGCAAAGGGGCTTCCGAAGATAATAGCCACAAGAGCTGCCCCGATCATATGACCACTGGTACCCATGCCGATTGGAATATTTAGAGCCTGTATTGCAAAAATACCAGCTGCAAGAGCTGCCAGTATAGGTACTTTTGTGTCATCAAGTTCTTTTCGAGCCCATTTGACGGACATAAAAATAAATGGGAGGGCAATGACCCAATAAATCATTGCCTGACTTAAAGGCATAAATGAATCTGGTATATGCATTTTAATTCCTCTTTTTGTTAATTGAACAAAATTCAATATGAAATTTGTTCTCATTCGTAACACTTACATGAATGGAAATAGTGTCATATATATTTATGGGATAGATTAAGCCTGCTACCGTATTGTTCTCTGATATTTTAGGATGCAGAATAAGTCCTGCGACAATAATGAACACAGAACGCAGTTGCTTTGCAAAACTTGAAGGTTTTGAAAACAAAATGAACAATACCTTAAACAATCTCCTGTGATCAATCTGGATGAAACTGGGATGAGGATTAATGCAACTCGTGATTGGCTCCATGTGGCGGGGACGAACAAACTGAAATATTATTTCCCACATAAAAAGAGAGGTTCAGATGCAATGAACACATGGGTATTCTACCAGGTCACACTAGTGTTGCAACTCATAATTTCTGGAAACCTTACAACAAATACGATTGGAAGCATTCATTATGAAATGCGCATCTATTGAGGGAGTGGAGCTTCTGAAAATAGTGATCAACAATGGCCAAAGATAATGCCAGATCTGTTGATGTGCATCAAACATCATGTTAATAATGGTCTTTTAGATCCGGAGTCAAATCAAAGGTTAAGTGAAGATTAGGGTCACGTCATTTGTTTTGGGATAAGTGAAAATCCTCCAGACCTTGAATCAAATGTTCAGTCTGGAAAACAAGGACCTAAAAAGCAAACCACGGTAAAGAATTTGCTGGATCGGTTTATAGGATACAAGGAAGATATCATGCAGATTATGTACTACCCAAACGTTCCCTTTGATAACAATCAGGAGGAAAGAGACATCAGGATGACGAAAGTACAGCAGAAGATATCAGGTACTTTCCGTAGCGAAAAGGGTACAAGGAATTTCTGCCGCCTTAGGGGTTACGTTTCTGCTGTCAACAAGAAATCTGTATCTGTTATAGACTCGATCAGTGAAATATTCTATGGGATTCCACTTATTCCATTATTGCAGAATTGAGCGCAGATAGAGAAGTCAGCGTGGTGGAAACGAGCTAGGCTGAATAGTTACAAATCGGGAAATAATTGCCGAAGGTACGCCTCGCGAAATATTTTCAGACTGGCAATTACTCAGGGATAACAATCTGGAGGCACCCGATGTGTTCAAACTATTCCAGGTACTCACATGTTTTGGATATGACTGTGAGAAGTTGCCCTTAAGCATTAATGAAGCAGTTGAAGAATTAACAAAAACGATAGAAAGTGGCAAAGGACATGTCCACCTGCACATTCATGAACATACCCACAGGAATGTCAGTGAGTACCTGAGTAACTATAATCACCACTCATAAAAAATAACCTTCTCATTCATCCAGAGTGTAATAATAATATTCACCCTTGGATTTTTGCAACCTGTCCAGATGTGAATCCTTTTTATTGACCCGGGGCCGGGACGTATCTTCATCACGGCGAAAAGTTATGTCCAGGTTGGAGAGGAACTTATTCATTCCTTTCTGCATACCGGTCGGAGAATGGGCTTCACCATATACAGCCGGCTCACCTTCAAACACAATCAACCTTTCACTTAGCATATCGATCATGTAAATATCATGATCTACAACCATGGCGGTTTTCTTATTGTTCTCGGCAAAACGCTTGATGGTCCTGGTGGCCTGGGAACGCTGCTCTACATCAAGATGAGCACTGGGTTCATCCAGAATATACATGTCTGCATCCCTGGTCAAACAGGCTGCTATTGCAACCCTCTGTAGTTCACCACCACTGAGGTCTGTCAGCATGCGGTCATAGAGTCTTTCAAGCTGGAGAGGTTTGGCAATCTCGGCCTCATAGTAACTGGTGTCGACCTTTGAGGAGATTCCCCTCAGGAAATACTTAACCGGCAGATTCTGATCAACTACGACATACTGGGGCTTATAGGAAATGGATATATCAAAATCCATCTCTCCACCATCCGGTTCCTCCTCGCCCGCAAGGACCTTTACGAAAGTGGACTTACCGATTCCATTGGGACCGACAACACCGAGCACTTCACCGTTTTTAAGAGAACCTCCAGCTGCTTTGAGGCTAAACTTATCATAGTTCTTGGAAAAGCCCTCATATTCCACAAGCGTGCCTACTTCTTTTTCAGCTCTTGGGGGATGTACCTCAAAATTAATACTGTCCGGCCTGACACGCACATTTTCCTCGGGAAGATAGCCTTTGAGATACTGATTGATGGCAATACGCACTCCCTTGGGATGAGTAATCACACCATAGCCGGAAGGCATACCATAAGCAACATGTACCACATCAGAGAGCATGTCCAGAATTGCCAGATCGTGTTCTACAACAAGTACGGCCTTGTCCTGTGAAATTTCCTGAATTAACTGGGACACTTTTATACGCTGGTAAATGTCAAGATAGGGACTGATCTCATCAAAAAAGTAGAAATCGGCATCTTTGGCAGCACAGGCAGCAATCGCTACTCTCTGGAGTTCCCCTCCGCTCAAGTCCCCGATATTGCGATCCATTATATGAGATAAACCGAGTTTATTCACAAGATCATCCAGCCTGCCGCATTCATCTGTATTTTCAAGCAGTTCACGGGTTTTGCCCTTGAAAGCTTTGGGGATCATATCCACATTCTGGGGTTTCTGGGAAACTTTTATAGTGCCTTCTGCAACCTTGCTGAAATATTCATACATAGAGGTTCCTGAATAATATTCAAGCACCTCATCCCAGCTTCCTTCCTCACCACCAAAATTGGGGATCATGTTTCCTGAAAGAATCTGCACACAGGTACTTTTACCGATACCATTGGGCCCCAGAATACCGGTTACCCTGCCGGTTTCAACTGAAGGCAGGCCATAGAGTGCAAAGCCATTGGTACCATAGCGATGGATTGGTTTATCCAGTTCCTCGGGCAGGCCAATGATCATAATGGCATCAAAGGGGCATTTATTGACGCATATACCACAACCCACACACATTTCTTCTGAAATAATGGGTTTCCCGTCTTCTCCAAAAATGATGGTTTCATCGCCTGTCCTGACGCGGGGACAATATTTCTCACACTCGTGGCTGCATCTTCTGGGCTGACATCTATCTTTATTCAGTACTGCAATTCGCATATCAAAATACCTGCCAGACAAGAGTGGATATCAGTTCAAAAGTAATGTCCATGTGACAAGGCAAAAATCAATAACTATGAACTCTACGTAAAACCAATCTTTCATACCAAATTCCTTGGTATCGATATTGATCTTTGGGTAAATCAGGCGCTGGGCGTAATAGGCAAGTATTGCAACAATTACAAGGATAGCATACCATTTTGTGTCCGCTCCTATTCCCAGTACGTTGAATGCTATGATACCTGCGAAAATTCCTATAAAAGCAGCAACTGCAGTCTTCACGATACCCTCAACATGAGCTGCTCTCTTCTCCTCGGGGGTCATGACCTTCGTAGCTGTGGCCACTTCTGCAGCAGAAGCCTTTTCCCCTTCAGCAGGCTTATTTTCCTTTTTTGATTTATTTGCTTTATTTTTCAAGGGGCATCTTCTCCTGAATGAATATTATAAATGAACATACAACACAATAACCTATATAAACGTTTATTCATAGGTGATCACCTATTACATAAATTCATTGCTGACAACATTATTGATATCCGCAAGGCAAACGGCATCATAACCCAATGAATTCAGATGACAAGCAAATCTAGAGGGACGATGTCCCCCGGGATGATAAACAACCACAAATTCAGGATCGATATCCAGAACCATTTTTTCCAGGCCTGAAGCATCCAGGTGGTCGCTGATATTAATGGAAGGAAACCTATGGTCCCGGCGTCCTGTAATCATGTATTTGGACATATAAAGGGGAAGTTCTTCGAGTTTGCCCGGAGAAACAACATTGACTCCAGCTCCTGCACCCATTGAAACAAGTTCACCTGCATCCTCAAGCAGGTTTTGTGTAAGTTCCTGCGACTTATCATCCATCCCTATTGGCCCTTCATAACCTGATTGCCTGATCAGTCTGACAACTCTTTGCGCCTTCCCGAAGGGATACGCGCCAAATGCTACATCCTGGGGAGATTCAAGAGCCGCATATAATCCTTCCAGGTCATCCTCAAAATAACAGGAAAGGTCAGCAGGATCTCCATAATTTGCCTCGGTTATGAGTACATCACAAGAGGGAAGATTTGAGGCATCCTTCACATCACCTGTTGCAAGAATACGCATCCCATTTTCATTTTCCCACCCAAAGGCCACAGAACCATCGGTGTGATGGGTTGGATAGGTCTGGATTTTTACTCCCCTATGCTCAATAAGCCCATTTTCCCCTGTCAAATTGCCTTTAAAGTTACGACTATGCCGTACCTCCAGGGCATTCATGGTTTTTTCCGTGCATATTGAGCACTCAGAAAGCATTGCTGAACTTCCATGATGGTCAGAATGGGCATGGGTTATCAAATAAGCGTCTGGCTGCGGATATTTTGCCGCAACCCTTGTAGAATCAATAAAAAAAGAACGCAAATTCCCTTCTTCACTTCTGAACTTTACAGCCAGATGGGGCTTGAAACTTCCACGGGCGTTTTTTTGCCTATACGGCATCATACCCATCCTGACCAAACGCTGCACTTGTAATACCTCAGGACAGGAAAGGATTACAACTTATTTACCATTTCCGAAAAAAGAAGATAAAAGAAAAGGAGAATGTATCAGAACAATTTATTCAGTTCAGCACTCAGTATATCGGCACTGGTTACACCGGTATACCTTTTAATTTCCGAACCATCTTTTTCGATGATTAGGGTAGGTACCGCATGAATTCCATATTTCCCGGCAAGATCCGGACTCTGGTCCACATCAACTTCCTTAATATCGACCTTGTCGCCGAGTTCCTTCTCCAGGTTCTCAAGAATTGGTTTCTGCATCTTGCATGGGCCACACCAGGTGGCGCTGAAATCATATAATACAACATTACTCATCCGATATCACCTTGAATATTACCATATATATCTACAACAGTATCTTTGAAATGCTTTACCGTGGGTTGCACGGTGTTGCACCAACCATACAAAATCATGTTTTTATCCTATATAAATTTGCTGGTGCAAGAATCAGGGTTTCGATGTACCGTTCATACGAATATTGCTATAATACATACATTCTTCCCTGGAAAAGAGAGGCATAGGCACATCTTCATCCACCAACATTACAGGTGCATTCCTCACAATTACGCAGGGTACACTTTCTCCACCCTCACCCATTACAAGCTGGCAGGCAGACATAATATTATCAGCCACAGCCTTATGAGTGATATGAAGGATATTTCCAAACAGGTCACTCTCTCCCCGGGCATCCTCGACCGGAATTATTCCGGAGGTACCAAGCGCCACACCCACACATCCCAGTCGCAGGGGCTGGGTACGACTGTCACCCACAATTACACCTATATCACATCCAAATTTATCCCTGAGTCCTTTCCTTATAACTGAAGCACTTTTATCGGCATCTTCTGGAAGCAGGACAACATGGCCTGCCGGGGCATTGGAACCATCAATTCCTGCATTGGGAGAAAGATTTCCTTTAGTTATAGTCAATGCGGCACCGGGCACTCCCCCGAATACTTCATCACATTCCTGCAACACCAATTCCATTTCCCGCGGATCGAGGCTGTAGCGGTGGGCCAGTTTCAGTGCCTGTTGTGTGGGACTTATGTCTGAAAGGTTCACTATCCTTCCTTCAGCTGTAGCAACTGCAGATTCGGCCAGCACTACCACGTCACCATTTTCCAGAGTAATGGATTGTTCTGCAAAAGATTTTGAAAGAATCTCTACAATATTATCCCCGGAATTTATAATGGGGGTTTTTACGCCTATAAGCTGCATTGAAGGGGATTTATTCGCCTTCTGCAAGATATTCCCCCATTATCTGGATGGCACAATATTCCCCACACATGGAACAGGGGCCCTCCATCGGGCAAAAATCCCTTGGACGATCCGGGTCAACAGCAAGTTCCATCTGTCCTTCCCAATCAAAACTGGCGCGTCTTTTTGCAAGCATACGATCTTTTTCTGCCATACCATATTTCATCGAGTCACCTATATGAGCCGCTATCTTGAAAGCAACAAGGCCTTCCATCACCTGATCCGGGGTTGGCAGGGAAAGGTGTTCGGAAGGAGTTATGTAACAAAGATAATCGGCACCGGCACCGCTTGCCATACTTGCCCCTACAGCCCCTGCGATATGATCATAGCCCAGGGCAATATCCGTAGGCAGGGGACCTGCCACAAAAAGGGGATGAGGGGATTTGGAACGATAGGCCTCAACATATTCAGCAATGGAAGATGCTGCCACATGGCCACCCATACCTTCTATGATTACCTGCACGCCTTGCTCATTGGCACGTTTTGCAAGGGCTGCATTTTTTTCCATCTCCATCAGCTGGGCCGGGTCCGGCCTGTCATGGATACAGCCGCTTCTCATAGTGTTACCCAAAGACAGCACCACATCCTTATCCCGGAGAATTGCCATGACCTCATCGAAGTTTTCAAGAAATGGGTTTTCACAGCCGCTGACTAACATGAAGACACTGGTAAATGAGCCTCCCTTGGAAACCATTCCCATCAGCCTTCCCGAACCCTTCACTTCCTCAAGCATCGCTCTTTCCACACAGTGCAATACCACAGAACTTATGCCTTCGGCTACCTGGGATCTGAGATAGGAAAGAATGTCAGCTGAAGTGACATTTTTCAGCCCACATTCCACAACTGCCTGGTAAACGGGAACCGTAGTCAATGGCAAGGTGGTGTTTTCGATAATTGCTTTACGAATCTGCGGGATGTCTCCCCCCATTGAAAGATCGGTTATGGTATCGGCACCGTATTTTTCTGCAATCCGGGCTTTTTCAATCTCTGAGGAGGGATCAATGCTCGCAGCGGAACTGCCAAGATTTACATTGATTTTGGTAGTAGCCCCTTCCCCGATGGCAACCGGAGGATTGCCCTGTCTTGTCATGATTACAAGGCTGCCCCTTGCGACACGGGATAGTACCGTGTCAGGATTCATTTTTTCCTGTACTGCGACCTGCTGCATCTCAGCGGTCAGTTCACCGTTTTTGGCATGATCGATCTGTGTAAGCATAATAATCCCTAAAAGGGTCAGTGTTTTTCATGTAAGCCGGCCATTTCAAAGAGGGCCGTGATATGCCTGTAATGGCCAATGGGCATAAGATGGATACCCCTGCACACCTTCTTTAATTCACGTATCTGTTCGGCACATATTAGAAGGCCTTCTTCTGCAGGATCTGTCGAGGATTCCATGCGTGCTATCAGTTCATCACCAACCCGGATACCCGGTATCTTTTCGTTCATGAAACGGGCCATATGGGCGGACTTGAGAGGAATAAGCCCCGCAAGCACCGGCACCTCCATATGGGAAATGCCTTCCATGAATGTTTCAAAATGTCCGATATCATAGACAGCCTGGGTCTGGAAAAAATCAATTCCCATATGTGCTTTCTTTTCAAGTTTCATTAGCTGCAGAGGCTGATCGGGTTCGGTGTTGCAGACTGCACCTTTTGTAAAGGAGGGAGCTGATTCCAGAGGGTTGCCTGCAATGTCATAGCCGCCCTCCAGTTGATTCATTGCCCCGAGCAGTTGTACCGAATCAAGATCATACACCGGTTTTGCACCGGGGTTGTCACCCTTTGTCGGGTAGTCCCCGGACATTATACAGACATTTTCCATACCCATTGCATAAGCCCCGAGCAGATCGGACTGGAGAGCCAGGCGATTGCGATCCCTGCATGTAAATTGCATAATAACATCCAGCCCCCGCTCCTTTAACAGGTGACCCATTGCCAGCGGAGACATACGCATAACCGCACGCTGATTATCGGTAACGTTAAAAGCGTCCACATAATCCCGTACCAGTCCTGCTTCCTCAAAGACCGAGGAGACATCCACACCTTTGGGTGGTGATATCTCTGACGTTACTATAAATTCATCGGACAGCAATTTTTCCTTGAAGGCAGAGGGCATGGCAGGATAATATGTGACATTGGTTTTTAAACTCATCGAAGCAGGAAAAGGAAATAGTAATACTCAGCCATTATATTCCTTCGGCTCGAAAATCCTCTCCAGCAGGTCCAGTCGGCCAATCTCTTTGAGCCTTAAGTATATCAATTCCCAGGCACAATCCCTGTCAGGGTCAACTTCACATTTACCTTGCATTGCACCGCCGCAGGGACCATTCATAAGACCCTTGGGACAGCGGGCCGTCGGGCAGACACCGCCAAAAAAATCTGCAATACAGCTGCCACACATGGCACACAGGTCTTTTCTGACATGGCCTTCTGAATATCCACCCAGTGAATTGGTGTTTGTTGCAGGATGCACCGGAACATCCACAAGAGAGGAAACCACTGAAATACCGCTGCCACAGGACATTACTATAATGGTGTCGGCTCTTTCGATTGCAGGATCATTCTCCAGCAAACTCTCCTTTGATTTAATGTTGCAGGCAGCCTTTGCAACTCCTCCACCAATTACTTCTTTTCCCGCATTCCTTAATTTGCGGCACATAGCCTCAACTTCAGGTTCCCCGCCTACATGTAACTTGGTGGCACAGACTCCGCAGCCCAGCACAAATATCTTGCCGGGATCATCGAGGTTTTCCAGGATTTCTTCAAAGGGTTTGGAAGAGGAGATTATCATAGGTATCCATTCTGCAAAAGGAAAAGATGGTATTAAAGTTTACCAATACATTCGAATAAATTAGCATAACTATCATTGTTTTGTGCTGATGTTCCTCTTGCGTTTTCCGCATCTTCTGCAGAAATAATGTTTCTCTGCAACACTGGAAGAGAAATCAGAATAGCCTCCGGTATTTTTCCATTCATGGATACCAATAAAGCAAAGGAGTTTGGATAATTGCATTCCAATCTCCTTATTTTTCAATCTCCGGCATTCCTATACCCACAAATGTCAGCTTGGTCTCAACAGGCAAGCCACTACCTTCATGGAGTTTGATTTCCTGCTTGCTGACTTCCACTTTAACATCTTCGCGATCCAGACCGGCTTCTTTCATATATTCAAGCACTATTTCCCTGCCGAGTTTTTCAGCTGCTTCAAGTGCATCCGGATAACTTGGGAATTTTTGCCTGCCATGCGGGGAGAACATCATTATGCCTGCTTTGTTTCCCTTGGATATCGTACGAATCAGAATCTCCACACGTTTGATACCTTTACCCACAACTGCCCCCACAGCATTACCAACTTCCGCATGTTCAGGGAGGATTATGTCGGCATCCAGCAATTCATTCACTTCATTCACATAAGCACTTACAGGTCCGCCCAGAAGTATAACCGGAACATCTACTTTGAAATGACTGTAAAACTCTTTCTGGTTTGCAATGATTGTCTCAATTTCCTCTTTATCCACCTTCCGGAGAAGATAGGCCATTATGTATAATGCCATATTATGGGCAAATTTGGATTTTACAGTCTTGGAAAACTTGCTTTTTTCCAGAAAAGTCAACCTGCCCAATGTGTTTGCACCTATATGGGATGCTTCCGCATTCCAGGCATCATACTCACCGAGTACATGTAATGCATCCGTAGGAGTAAAGCCGATAGCCTGCACCAGTCTTTTCTGGATCAGCCTGTCCAAAAGCAGAGGAGAAGGCAATCTGTCGATGAATATCTCGGTAACAGAGACGGGTTCTTCACCTATATTATCCAGAATTTCCTTTTCAAGTTTACTGATATTTGGAATCTCTTTACCTGTTTTAACAAAGAATTTGGTGGGCTGGATATTCTCACACATCTGCATTTTGGAAGGAGTACGTGAAAGTTTGAGCTTATCAATAATCGATGGCCATTTAGAAGCTGCTACACATAGAGGCATGACCCGGCGAGGGCCAATGTTTATCTTCTGGGCTTTGATCCAAACGTGGCTATCTCCCCCCATAGCTGAGGTTTCCATGCGTAGGGCCTGTACCTTGGTCTGCCAGCCTCCCACTACTGCGCCCCTGTCGGTAATCTCGGGCAACCCGTCATTTATCATGGCTACATCGGTACTGGTACCACCGACATCAATAGCAAGACATGTCGGAGAATCCGATAAATAGGACGCACCGACAAGACTTGCGGCAGGTCCTGAAAATATGGATTCAATGGGTTTTTCTTTGGCTTCCTCGATACCCACAACTGAACCATCACATTTGAGCATCAGAAGACGAGCATTAATGTTACGTCTTTCCATTTCACCAATAACTGTTTCTATGAACTGACTTGTTATAGGTATCAATTGGGCATTGAGATAAGCAGTAACTCCTCTTTCATAGGCCCCCAATGCCTGGGACAGCTCATGGCCACAGACCACCGGCATTCCGGTAATTTCTTTTACGATCTCTTTTGCCCGCAGTTCATGGTTTGGGTTACGTATACTAAAATAGGACGAAATGGCAAAAGCCGACACGTTCTCCTTCATTTTTGTCACATAATCCCTGATAGCCTGCTCGTCCAGAGGGGCTATTTCCTCACCATAAGAGCCGTGTCCCCCTTTAATTACAACAGAATTGTCGATGGAATGTCCTTCAGGAATCGAATAATCCCCGATCATCAACAATGCCACAGGGTAACCGGTTTTTTCCAGAATGGTGTTCGTGGACAGGGTTGTGGAGACAGATACTAATTTTACCTTTGTAAGGTACTCTTGATCCAATCCGTCAAGCGAATTTCTTATTCCTTCAAGAAGGTCCGGATAAGTGGTAAGAGCTTTATTTGAATCGATTACTGCTCCGTCCGAATCCCTGATTATAACCGAATCCGTATATGTGCCACCTGCATCAATTCCCATACTGTATTGCATAATAGTTGTCTCCAATTAATTAGTCCATCTCTAAATTATATGCTGCAAGCATAATCAAATTAATACACAGGAAACAATATATCCTGTATCGCAAACTGCCTGTACACAACATGTTGTGAACGATTTGCAATGTATCACATGGTTTTGCATTATCCATACAAAATCATGATTATATAATATATATCATTTGGGGAATGCCAGTATAAAAAGACATGGTATGCAACAGTATTAATGAAATAGAAGGGATTTCAAGGCAAATGTAGCATGAATAACGATATGCAGGATCGTAATAATCCTGCAAGGGAGCATTTAGCATATTGCTTATAGACCGGTAAACCATTCGATTGGCCCCAGAGTATAGCATCTATTTCATAAATTCTGAATAGATTTGCCTATACTTTTATTGCAATATGTTTAACTAATTAAATACTGGTATAGTTTTAAACATACTGATTTATGCTTTAATAGGAATTCTGATCACAGCGTAATATTTGTATATTATAAGAATCTGGAAATCGACTTAGAACAACATTTGAAAAAATATGATCCGTTTATCTAGTTGTACCAACTTCAAGCATTCTTCAACAAGGAACACAGCCTCCTCATTCAAATTACCATAACTTAACTACTCTTCGAAATAGCTTCCCAGATGTACAATCCCCCCAACATAGGCCCCATCACAAACAAAAAAGATAACATCAGAACAGCAATGAGTTCGCTATTAATACCACGCGGATCAATTAATTCATTTCCAACAAGCACTAAACCATTTATTGCAGAAAAAAACAAAATTATCTTCAGATTCCTGGTATTGTTGCATCCGATAGAACGAGCATAAATGTAGAAACTTACAGGCATTGCTACCAGAAGCAATGTAAGAAGCATGAATGCAATTCCTTGTAAAAAGTTAAATTCATTCTCAACTCCTAAATTGAGCTTTGAGTGCGAAATAATTGCCAAAAACGCAATTACACATGAACAGACGATCAAAGGCAGACCAGCAACATTCCTGCTCTTAAATACTTTAAACACAATCAAGGACATTGGAAGTATGTAGATAACACCTACTATCAGGTGATAGATATCTATAATCGGTTCAGGCAAGTACATGTTGACTAAAGTCATTCCTAAAACTGACCATCCTAGCCAAATCCATCCCATAAATAAAAGAGATGCCTCCCAGGGTTCCTCTTTAATTCTATCAATAGATGATGTTGGCAATCCATGTTTCCTTTTCATTTTTTCTTTCTCCAAATCCAACTATCCACTTCAAATGCACCACAGTGTTACTTCTTCAATAAATAGAATTGTATTTAAATTTCCTTCACTAAAAGCGCAGCAGCCTCATTCAATTTACCACAACTCAACTACTCTTTGACATAACTTCCCAAATGTATAATCCCCCAAATATAGGACATATCACATACAGAAAACAAATTCGAACCCTGCCTCCGGGCACGGGGTTTCAGTTATTCCGTCAAGACTTGCTGAACCCCACTAACATCGTTATGATGTTGCATTATGTCTAACTATGCCACATAATAAATAATTTCTGACCATATCATCAAACTGAAAGTGAACGGTTGAATACAAGGATAGAACTATTTCTTACAGGAAAGATATGGCATAAATCAGCAGGCGTGCCGGACATCCGGCTTAGAAGTTGATTACAAAAAAAGCATTTTTAATAAAAAGCCCGGCAAAAAACTCACTCCGCCAGCATGACAAAGAATCTCACTAAAGGGTTTGGATGGAAGTAGGCAACTAAATAATATAATATTGTATTAATTATCAAAACTATAAGTGCTACAGTTGACAATTTGTTAATAGATGGTTTGTATGACATTGTGTCCCTTATGATTTTGTTACTTTGCATCTGCGGTAATGTTTGATATACAATATACTTAATATAGGCATTAGCAGAAAGAAGCCTGCTATTTTGATGTCTGAAACTACCTCAAGCCAGAAAAATTGAATCATGAGATCATCGACCTGTCCTAACTTCAGTTTAGCTATATGCAAAATCATGGGAACAATAACACATATAACTGGCAACAAAACAACTAACTTTATTTCTTTAGTAGTTTTTGTAAGATCAAAATTTATCGAAGGCAGTAAATAAACAAACAGACCATAAGGAAGAATGACAATATAAAGCAGTAGTGATGGCAATTGGTTATAAGGGAAACCCATGTAGAATATTTGGTCAGTATTTGAATATATTACAATTTCTGCAAATCTTTGGATAGGAAACAATAAGGCATAAAACAGTGAATCCGGGTGGGCTTCATAGACCATGGCCCTAGTATATCCTAGCACAGCCACCATGGTCTGGTATATTCCAGCAATTAATAGAGGTATGCAGCATGATACCTTTCTAATATCAGTTCTGCTCTGAAAAATATTCTGCATAATGGGGGCCAATGGCATAAAAAAAAGAATAAAAACTAATACAGTAATCAACAAAGCAAACATGTTCTGGATAAGACTAAGCCCTGTCCCCCTCATCATGCCTATTGTCAAAGTAATGGCAATTAACAATAGATGCTGCATAACAAAAAGAAGAGATTCAAATGGCATTTTATCTTTAATTTTTGAGATAGATTGAATAAAGAAATTCATTATTAACCACTATCCATATGGATTTAACAATTGTATTGCTTTATATCATCATAAATTTTGTATTTGATACAATTCAAGATGCTTTCACATTATTTTTTAAAAAAGAATTAATGTCACAAATGAGCTTTTTAGGGGAGCCCCATTTGTGATATATCAGCCTTACATAACGTAATCATACAATCCATGATTATACTTTGCAGTTTCTCGGACACATTGAGCTGTATAGTATCCTACGTATAAGTCTGAATCGAAATTTTGTGGATCATTAGTAACTTCATCCCATATATAGTCGAAATACTGGGCACTAAAATCAGCATTGCTTTCAGTAGCTTCATCAGGATTTGTCACCGTTATAGATTGGTTGTTACCACTGACATAGTCACCAAAATCATATCCTGAGTTCCACTGGGCATAAACATAACTCTCGTAAGCATCATGTGCATTACTATTAAACAGATTTTCTACAAAATTCAATGACTGATCAAGTGCTCCAGCGGAATGAAAAGGAATTCCAGCATCTGAAATATAATGGCTGGCAATTCCAAAATCTTGATGTGCAGCGACATAGTTTGCATTATCAGCATAGACTTTTGCAGTACCGGCAAAAGCATCGCATCTTCCTGCAGCTCCACCAATACCAGTTTCAGCATCTTCATAATGATTATAGTATCTGTATCCTGGAAGTTCATAACCTGACTCGTCGGGATCATCTGCTTTGTTTCTTGCATATGATGCATATGAAGAACCATCACAAGCATACTCTGCAAAGTCCTTATGGGGGGTGGCAGTCCATTTCGTCCCAATATCTTGATAATCACTAAAAGCTTCTTTCTCTATCATAGGCCCCAGTTCAGCCATAAATCCATAATCATCCTTGGTTATCTTATCTGGGTACCTATTCCAGATATCCTGCAGTCCAACTTTATATTCTTCCTTTTCTTTATCAGAAACGTCGAAATTGTTAATATATTTCATCTTAATAGTTTGACTTTCAGGATTTGTTGCAGCAAAAGCAAGTCCTCTGAACGGCATATTTTTCACTACATCCGGTAAAGAATTCTGCAATGCCAAGTAATCATCAACTTCTTTCATTCCTTTCTCCCCCAGTTCAGCCTCTAAAGCCTCCATTTTTAACTGGGCAGGATCTTTTACCGGAGTGCTGTTTTGTTCATCTGTTGAAGCCACTGTTGATGGTATTAAGCACAGGCACAATACCATAGCAATACATGCTATCAAAAGGCTATCTCTTTTCTTCATCGTTTATTTACCTCTTTGATTTACTAAACCACAGAGGCAAAGCTACGCCTATATAGTGTAAACTAAAGACCTAACTCTGCCCCAGATCATGGGGTTCAGTCATCGCAGTAAGATCATGACCCTTCCCTCGAACATCTTTAAGATGTTGCATTATATCCTATATGATAGACAGTATAAGTATTTTCTAACCACATCATCGAACTGTTTTCTTTCAGTTCGACGATATGGTCACAAAAGATATATCCTTTTTTGTGCATGACAAATTATTATGAATCATAGGAGAAACTTTATGATTAGAAAAATTGTATTATTACTAATAGTAATGCTTGTGTCGGTATCTTTTACCGCAGCTACTGCCAGTCAGGACAACGGATATACCACAGTTCCTGTCAAGTCAGACCCTACGATCACACCCAGATGGGTTTCTGAGACCATCACACAGGGAGAAACAAACTGGCATAGTAGAACAGTCAGTTCTTACACAACTTTACATCATATAGACTTGAACTGGGGCGATGCAAGCGACTCACTCAGATTAAAAGTGTACTCTCCAAGCAACCAGCTAATTGGAACATTCTATGACAATTCCGACGGTGTCATCGATGGAAGAATTAACATTGAAATAACAAACTCCGATGGAATTGAAATCGGAACATGGCATCACGAGGTCTACGGCTATAGTGTCACAGGTACAGAAGATTATTATATCTGAAAATTGCTTCCATTGTCATGAGGAATTTATGGACTCTCTTTTTGCTTTTCATACTCATTTGCAGTCCAGCCCTAGCCAGTACAAATGGCTACGAAGTATCTCCATATACGGGCCCTGAAAGAGGTATGTATGAAGGTGGTGGCGATGACGCCACCCTGACTTTCTGGGAACTCCCGTTATCCCTCCAGATAGTATATATCTCCGGGTTATTGGGCGCCTTGCTAGCTGTCTACAAGTTCCTGCCTTTGTTGCTCGGAAAAGTAAGACAAAACTGCAAAAAACAAAATCGGGATGAAATTTTCAAATTTATAACCGCTAACCCCGGAAATACGATCTCTGACATTGAAAAACATCTCAAATTGAACAGAAGCACTATCCGGTACCATTTGAAAATGCTTCAGATATTTAACAAAATAAAATATGTCCGAAAGGGGAAATTTGTAATGGTTTTTGAGAATATTTCCAGATGCACCTAGAAAGAAAAACTCGTATTCATCTTGCAGAATGATACGAGGAGAGACATTTTAATAACTATATTCAGGAAGCCGGGAATTACAAATCAAGATCTCACTCAGGCATTCGATCTGGCTAAAAGCACCGTCCACTGGCATATTAATGAGCTGTGCAATGAAGGATTTGTACATTTCAAGACCGATGGGAAATACAAACGATATTTTATTAAGCCGGAAATCAAGACATATCTGGAAAAAATCCTGCTGGCATCTGATTTCTCCAGAAAATCGCGGATTTAAGAAAACAATTGCTGGTTCCGGTCTGTTTGTTCCATAGTGTTAGATATTAAGACCGTGCACTTAATAAACCTATCTTAGGATTCAGTGGCACAAAAAAATCGGTATAACTATGTGTGTCAAGATTAGCTCCTTATTAGATTCTCCACAACTCAACTACTCTTTGACATAACTTCCCAAATGTATAATCCCCCAAATATAGGACATATCACATACAGAAAACAAATTCGAACCTTGCCTCCAGGCACGGGGTTTCAGTTATTCCGTCAAGACTTGCTGAACCCCACTAACATCGTTATTATGTTGCATTATGTCTAACTATGTCACATAATAAATACTTTCTGCCAATGCCATAAATATTGCGAGATTATCAAATTAGGTCATAATTCCTCCCATTCTAATTTGATGATATTAAGTCACACATAATTTGCAAATGAATTGGTTTGTTTGACCTTATTTTGCAAATTCGCAGTTACAAACAATTGATATGCCACAAACTTCATAATCGAATACATTTCCTTACTTGCATTCTTCATCCCCTAACATCAAATTTTACAGTCCATTTTATATTCTTATGTATTCTCTCACATTCTGCTCTTTTTGAATATTCTTCTTCAAATCCCTCATCCTCGATGTTCTCATTCCGCAGGTGCATCCCGATCTGTTTTTTCCTTCCGTTTTCATAGAGAAAACGAAGTTTTTTCTCATACTTCATATGAATCGATCCAACGATTTTCCACATCTTATTGACCCAGTGATCGATTCGTTTCATTGTTCCTTCATTCTGGACTTTTGAATCAGAAGAATATGCAATAACAGGTTTTGCCTTCAATTTATACCATACATCAGCATGATTGTTGAACGAATCATACCCTCCATCCAGTGCATAAGTATCGATGTCCACTCCCATTTTTACCAATACATCAATGTGTTTTTTCAATTCGGGTGAATCATTTGCAGCACCCTTTGTATGTGTCATATAGATTGGAAGTGTACCAATCATCGTGATATGTGCCTTATCCATCTTACATTTGTAATGCGGATTATAATCCGCATATCTATCATATCTGGATGCTTCAAGAGGTGTCGAATCTGTTTTTAGATCCCTAATCTTTGTAATTCTGGCTATTTTCTTTCCAATCCTGAACATAATTTCATTAAATCCCTCTTTTCCCAGCCTGTATTTTACAAAATGGTGAATCGCGTTAAATCGAAGATTTAACGGGAGTTACTACATAGTAGTAACAGTGTTGCATGTGAGGGAAGATTAATAATACCATTATCATCTTCAAAACACAGAAGCCTGGCTTCCTGATTTGTTAAGGTAGATATCGTTTTTTCAAAAGAGAGGTTTCTATAGGATTTACAACGATGAGCTTTATCATTGAAGTAATCTTATACCTGAAGTGCCAGTCCTTATCGGCATAATATCTACGTTCTACATAGGAAGCAATGTCATCGATATCCAGAAAATACAATAACTGGCATATTGATACGCTGTCTTTGTTCAGATAACTGGCTATTGAATCTCTGGTACAGATTTCGTCCGAAACATTGTGATAATATTTCATGGACTGGCACATTTTCTAATATATAAACGTAATGCATGAGCTACGCTCATGCAACGTTCCGTGGTAATGGAAAAAGAGTTACGCTTTTAAAGCGAAAAGCTAATTTGATGGTCTCTTCTTTAGACAATGATACTTCATCTGTAATGTCTATTGTATTAAGATATTCATCTTTTCTCTTGGTGGGATTTCTGTAATCAGTACTTACCGGTTTGAACATAAGAAAATTTTATAGTGTCTATGTTACAATTTATACCCTGCCATCCAATTATCAAAAACATATATTTTATATCATGCTAGAAATATTATTGCGTTGTATCCTCTTTATAAATAGTGAAATGACTGATTTTTTATTTGTTTCAAAAAATTATTATTTCAACTTATTTTTTCTCTACCTCTAGAGTATCTGCCCACTCAAAGCTATAATGGTAATAGTTATCTCCAACTTTCATGAACTCAGTATCATTGTTATACAGAATCAAGTCGAATTCATCCAGATTATCCATGACCTCTTCATTCTTATAAGGAACTTTGATCATATTCCCCGGAGAGGACACCGCTTTGTGTATATAGGGATAATTTTTCAGTTCCTCTTGGGTAAATTCCACAAAATTGCTTGGTTCCTCCTGAACTGGCTTTGCTGACACATAAAGGCCTGCTCTGGGGCTGTCTATAACTGCTCCGGGGTCGTCTATACCTGTTTCAGGGTGCTCTATTGCTAAAAAGAAGTAAGCAATTGCAATCACAAAAAAAAGAATGGCAGCTCCACCAATAACCTTTCTTTTTGTATTCATTCTTTCTTTACCTCATTCAATTTACTCCAGAGGCAAGATAAGCCAAACTTTAAGTATCCTCAAAGCCAACATAATCATGCCTTCGGGCACGGGGTTTCAGTTATTCCGTCAAGACTGGCTGAACCCCACTAACATCTTTTTATGATGTTGCATTATGTTCTAACTATGTCACGTAATAAATGATTTCTGACCATATCGTCAAACTGAAAGTGAATGGTTGAATACATAGGAT